>CEQN01074033.1_pt1 | contig 22160 bp, 16 predicted proteins | sample 427011 | NCBI WGS metagenome assembly CEQN01 (sample SAMEA2621277, study PRJEB7988) | marine metagenome | biome: marine biome (ENVO:00000447); feature: deep chlorophyll maximum layer (ENVO:xxxxxxxx); material: "saline water (ENVO:00002010), including plankton (ENVO:xxxxxxxx)" | depth 120 m
GTCTGCCCCCAATGAAAGAGGTCTTTGGAAATATGGTGACATAAAAGTATTATCAACTGCTACAAGAATATTATTATCTTTAGCCAGGTTAGATATTTCACTGATATCTGAAAGCGACATCATGGGATTTGTTGGGGTTTCAATAAAGATTAATTTAGTATTGGGTTTTATTTCAGATTTAATGCTACTAGTTAATGATGTATCTACCCAGCTTGATTCAATTTTAAATTTATTCATTACTGTAGTTAATAATCTATACGTACCTCCATACACATTGCTGGTAAGTATAACATGGTCTCCACTCTTTAATAATTGTATAATTGATGAGATTGCAGCAAGACCTGATGCAAATGAAACAGCATCTTCTCCTCCCTCTAATGAACATAAATTTTCTTCTAAATTAGTTCTGGTGGGATTCCCAGCTCTTGAATAATCATATATATAATCTCCAATCTTATCTTGTTTAAAAGTTGAAGTTTGATAAATAGGTAGTGATACTGCCCCATATAACTTTTCTGGTTTTTGGCCTTTATGTACCGTCTTAGTATTAAATTTTATTTTCTTATTCATATTCAACTATTCCTCTAATATCCATCCTTCAGATTCCACTAAAGGTTGAGCCTTTTTCCACTTTATAATTTTAGTTTCATCTCCTTTTCTAATAGTAACCCGCTCATTTCTTCCAATTTTATTATCATTAACAATAGGTGCCCTAGTTTGCCTTTGAGGTTGTGGTTGAGCAAAACCTTGATTTGCTTGAGGGTTACTTTGCGCATTTGAAGGTGGATTAATAAAACCTAAATCAGGAGAAGTGTTTTGCTTTGTTTTTAAATTTGAAGGCATATTTGCAGATGTACTAATTGAAGAATCTTCAGCTTTTATTAAATTAGTTCTATAAACTTTTTTGATTGTTTCTTTGTTAGTGTCATGCATCATTTCTCTAAACATAGAAAAACCTTCTTTTTTATACTCAATTAAAGGATTTTTCTGACCATAGGCCCTAAGCTGAATACCTTCTCTTAATTGATCCATAGAATATAAATGCTGCCTCCATTTGTGGTCTATTGTTGTAAATATCATTACTTTTTGAAAATTTTCAAAAGCTCCATCAGGCACTGAATTTTTTTTATAATCTAGAATCTCTTTGGCTTTATCATTTATATGATTTACTAATTTATCTGATTGATTTAAATCTGACTCTAAAGATGCTACATCTATCCCAAAAGTATCTAGCACATCAACAGAAAGCTCATCCCAATCACACTCGCTAAGATTTCCGGTTTCATTAGTATGATATTGAATCATTTCATTGATATACTCATTGCTTATACTTAAAAATAACTTTGATACATTATTATCATGTAATGCAAAATTTCTTCGTTCATATACCAATTCTCTTTGACTATTCATTACATCATCATATTCTAATAAATGTTTTCGAATGCTAAAATTTCGAGCTTCTACTTTTTTCTGTGCTCTCTCTATCGATTTTGTAACCATAGAATGAGTTATAACCTCACCTTCTTTTATTCCCATCCTATCCATAACTTTTGCAATTCTATCTGAACCGAACAGCCTCATTAGGTCATCTTCTAAGCTAAGATAAAATACAGATTCTCCAGGATCTCCTTGTCTGCCGGACCTTCCTCTTAATTGCAAATCAATTCTTCTTGATTCGTGTCGACCTGTTCCAAGAATAAATAACCCACCAGAATTTTTAGATTCACTATCTAGCTTAATATCTGTACCTCTTCCTGCCATATTAGTAGATATAGTAACAGATGATTTATGACCAGCCCTTTGTATGATTTCAGCTTCTCTTTGATGTTGCTTCGCATTAAGCACATTATGTGGAACTTTTGTTTTTCTTAACATTCTAGCTAGTGTTTCAGATTCTTCAACAGATGTTGTACCTACTAAAACTGGTTGCCCTTTTGAAAATAATTCTTGTATTTTTTCAATACAAGCATTGTATTTTTCTCTTTTAGTTTTATAAATCATATCCTCATGATCTTGACGAAGAATAGATCTATTTGTATCAATCTCCACAACATCTAAATTATAAATTTGCATGAATTCACCCGCCTCAGTAATTGCGGTTCCAGTCATGCCCGCTAATTTTTCATACATTCTAAAATAATTTTGAACAGTGATTTGTGCCATAGTCTGAGATTCTCTCTCAATACTTACACTCTCTTTAGCTTCTATAGCTGCATGTAAGCCTGATGAAAACCTTCTACCATGCATAACTCGACCAGTATGCTCATCTACAATTAAAACCTTCCCATCTTTAACAATATAATCAACATCTTTTTGCATTAATGAATAAGCACGAAGCAGCTGATTAATTGTATGAATAATTTCACTTCTCTCTGCATGAGTTGATTGAGCTTCTTCTTTTTTTGCTAATTTTTCTTGAGATGATAAATTATTGTCATTATCTACATCATGAAAAATTTCTCCAATATCTGGAATAACAAATTGTTCTGGGTTGGAATTAGATAATCTTTCTCTTCCTTTGTCAGATAAATCAATAATACCACTCTTTTCATCAATGCTATACAAAAGAACTTCATCAATTTCTGACATTTTCTTTTCTCTTAAATAGTTGTTTTCAGTAGTCGTTATTAACTGTTTTACGCCAGTTGTCTGCATTAATTTTAGTAATTTTTTATTTTTAGGAGAACCTCTTGATGACATGAGTAATTTAATCCCAGCTTCTTCATCATCATTCCCTAATAATTCTTCTGCTTCACCAACAATTTTATTAACCAAGCTGTTTTGCTCTTTAATTAGGCCTTGTATTTTATTTCTCCAATCATTAAATCTCTGATTTGATGATGAGAAATCTGCTTGGCCAGATAAAATCATCGGAGTCCTTGCTTCATCTATTAATACTGAATCTACTTCATCAACAATTGCATAAACATGATTTCTCTGAACTTGCTCTTCTGGCCTATAAGACATATTGTCTTCTAAATAATCAAAACAAAACCTACTATTAACGCCATAAGTAACATCTTTACTATAAGCTTCTTTTTTCTGATCTCGCGGCATTTGGCTAAAAATACACCCTACTTCAATGCCTAAGAAGTTAAATAGGTGTCCCATCCATTGGCTGTCTCTTTCTGCAAGGTATTCATTTACTGTTACTACATGAACCCCTCTAGATGTTAATGCATTTAAAGCAATTGGAAGCGTTGATACTAATGTTTTTCCTTCTCCAGTCTTCATCTCAGATATTTTTCCTTGATGCAAAACTATTCCACCCATTAATTGAACATCATAATGAATCATATCCCATGTCATTGCCTGACCCATAACATTAAATGTTGTTCCAACTAATCTTTTTGATGATTCTTTCACAATCGCAAAAACTTCAATCATTTTATCATCTAAAAATTTCTTTTCGATATCATAGAGTCTATCATCAATATCCTCTTCATCAATACCTTGAGATATAAAATCTTCTTTATTATCTTTAATTAATTCAGATAATTCAATCTTTAAATCGATATAATTTTTCTTAAGTTCATCATCACTTTTTTCAGTTAATGATTTCTGAAATTCATTAATCAGCTCAACAATGGGCCAAATTACTTTTCTATCTTTGCTTGATTTATCCCCCAAAATACCTTTAATAACTTTTGAAATAATAGACATTAGTTTTCTACTCTTCTTTCTTTTTTATTTAATTTTTCATTGAAAAAAGAATCTAAAATTCCATTTACAAACGCACTACTATCATCGGTACTCATCGTTTTTGCTATTTCAATACCTTCTGCAATTGATACTTTTGGAGGAACATGGTCAATAAATATAATTTCTGCTAGAACTAATCTTAAAATTAATTTATCCATTAGAGTGATTCTAGTTGAATCCCAGTTTTGCGATCTTGAAACAATTTCTTCATCTAAAGATTGCTGATTTTTAATTGAAAATTTTGCAAGCATTAATGCATATGCTTGAATATCTTTTTTGTAGGAATCTAATTTATTTTGAAAATCTTTTATGACTTCAATAATCTTATCAATGCTTTTAGTATCTAAATCATCTTTAATATTTTGTAGAGTTTTATCAAATGAATTGGGGAGTACCGATAAAGCTATATCCGTATAATTATCAAACCCTGATAGCAATTCATGCTTCTTGGAAAAATCATTTATAGATGTATTAAAATCAAATAAATCACTAAAAAATGTATCTACTTCAACCTTTGAAACTTCATTTGCATATAAAAGCTGTAAAGCTAGTAATCTTGAGCTCCTTTTTTCCTTACGATTCATTTTTTCAAACTCAGGCATTATCTATCTTCCTTTTAAAATTATCTTTCTTCTATCTGGAAGATAGAATGATTTTAAGCTTGCAACCTTATGAATTCTTTCCTCAGCTTTTTGGTTAGAAGCTAAATTTGTTGTAATACCATCTTTTTCAGATTTATAAAATATATCCATAAGTATATCATAAATTGCTTCTGCTTGACTAAATGCTCGATCTTTATTGTAACCTTCTAATTCATTATAAACATTAATTAATCCCCCTGCATTAATAGTATAATCAGGAGCATATAATATTCCTTTTCTCATCAAATCTTCACTATGCTTTTTAGGATTTTTTAAAACATTATTGGCAGCTCCAGCTATAATACTACACTTTAATAATGGAATTGTATCATCATTAATGGTAGCTCCTAAAGCACATGGAGCATAAATATCAACATCTTGATTATATATATCATCGGATGAAATACTAATTACTCCGTATTTATCTATAGCTTCATCAACAAGATTTTTATCTATATCATATGCAAAAATTTTCATCCCATCATTTGAAAGATATTTCACCAATTCCATTCCAACGCTACCTAAACCTTGAACTGAAATTGATAGACCTTCTAATGAATCTTTCTTTAATTTAAATTTAACTGATGCCTTTATACCAAGATACACTCCAAATGCAGTTAAAAGAGAAGGATCTCCACTACCTCCAAATGACTTAGATATTCCTGTTACATACTTTGTTTCCATTCGGACATAATCCATATCCTTAATTGAAGTTCCAACATCTTCTGCTGTAATATATCGACCACCTAATCCCTCTATAAATCTTCCAAAAGATCTAAATAATTCTTCTGATTTATCTAGCTTTGGATCTCCAATAATAACGGCTTTCCCACCTCCAAGATTGAGTCCAGCTATTGCAGCCTTATAGGTCATACCTTTTGATAGCCTCAGGACATCTATTAAAGCTTCCTCTTCCGAAGAATAATTCCACATTCTACATCCCCCTAATGCGGGACCTAATACTGTATTATGTATCGCAACTATACCTTTTAGTCCTAAGGTAGGGTCGTGAAAGTAGGATACTTGCTCATGACCTCTTTTAACAATTTCTTCGAATACCATTATTTTAATAACTCCCTAGCAATTACAACTCGCTGTATCTCAGAAGTTCCCTCGTAAATTTGAGTAATCTTAGCATCTCTCATCAATCTCTCTACCCCTGTTTCTTTAACATAGCCATATCCTCCATGTATTTGAACACACTGAGTAGACGCTCTCATAGCAACTTCAGAGCAAAATACTTTTGCCATAGATGCAATATGCCCATAATTAACACCTTCATCTTTTGCTTTTGCTGCCTTATATATCAATAATCTAGAAGCTTCAATTTCCATTGCCATATCTGCTAATTTAAATTGAATACCCTGGTTAGATGCTATTGGCTTATTAAATTGAACTCTTTCTTTGGCATATTTTATAGAAGCTTCAAGTGAAGCCTGAGCAATACCTAGTGCCTGAGAAGCGATACCAATTCGTCCACCATCAAGTGTAGATAGAGCAATTTTAAACCCATCACCTTCATTTCCAATTAAATTTTCTTTTGGGATTTTCACATTATCAAAATACAATTCACAAGTATCAGACGATCTTATTCCAAGCTTATCTTCAGGTTTTCCTGCATCAAAACCATCAAAGATTTTTTCAACTAAAAAACATGATATACCTTTATGACCTACATTCTTTTCAGTTAATGCGAAAACAATAACGTAATTAGCATTAATACCATTAGTTACCCAATTTTTTGTACCATTAAGTATGTAGTTATCTCCATCTAATTTTGCAAATGTATTCATATTAGATGCATCTGAGCCGGACTGTGGCTCTGAAAGTGAAAAAGCTCCTAGTTTTTCTCCTTTAGCTAATTGCACTAAATACTTGCTCTTTAGATGATCTGATGCATATTTCTGTAATAAATAGCAAACCAATGAATTATTAACGGACATTATCACTCCTGCAGAGGCATCAACTTTTGAGATTTCCTCCATTGCAATGCAATAACTTATAGTATCTAAGCTGCTTCCACCCCACTTCTCATCAACCATCATACCCATAAAGCCTAATTCCGCCATTTTAGATACTTGTTCTGTAGGCCATATTTTATTTATATCACGCTCAACTACGCCATCTAACAACTCATCCTTAGCAAAATCAGCAGCTGTTTGCTTAATAAGTTTCTGTTCTGTTGATAAATTAAAATCCATATTTTTAATATTTATAAAATCCTTCTCCTGTTTTTCTTCCTAATTTTCCATTTTTACACATCTCAACTAGCAATGGGCATGGTTCATATTTGGGGTCTCCATTAAAACCCTCTTTTAAAACATTCATAATTGAAAGACACACATCAAGCCCAATAAGATCCGCAAGAGTCAATGGTCCCATTGGATGAGCCATTCCAAGCTTCATTATAGAATCAATTGATTCTTTTGTTGCGACCCCTTCCATTAAAGCATATATCGCTTCATTAATCATTGGAATTAATATTCTATTAGATATAAATCCAGGAGAATCTAAACATTCAATTGGTTTTTTCTTAAGATTTATTGCAGTTTGCTTTATAAAATCTAAAACCTTTAAATCTGTCTGTTTTGTTTTAATAACTTCAACAAGTTTCATTATAGGAACAGGGTTCATAAAATGCATACCTATAACTTTTGAAGGCCTTTTAGTATTATTTGCTAAGGTATTAATTGATATTGATGAAGTATTAGAAGCAAGTACACAATCTTCTTTTGCAATCTCATCTAATTGAGAAAATATAGAATTTTTAATTTTTACATTTTCTGTTGCAGCTTCAATTATAAGATCTCTATCATTCATATCTTTAAGATTAGTAGAGATTGAAATATGCTCTAGAGTTTCTTTTAATTGATTTTGATTAATAATTTCTTTTTTTACCATACGATTAAGATTTTTTCTAATTGTATCTAATCCCTTGGAAAGCAAACTATCATTAATATCATGTAGTAGAACAGAATATCCATTAGCTGCAAAGCTATGGGCTATACCATTACCCATCGTTCCCGAACCAATCACTCCAATTTTCACTAAGATATCCTTTCAATTAGCATAGATGAAGCCTCTCCACCACCAATGCATATTGATGCCACACCTAAAGATTTATTTTCATTAATAAGTGAATTAAGTAAAGTGCATACAATCCTTGCTCCTGAAGCTCCAATAGGATGCCCCATAGAAACAGCTCCCCCATATATATTTACTTTATTAATATCTAGTTTTAATTCTTTAATTGCAGCAAGAGCAACAACAGAAAAAGCTTCATTAATTTCAAATAAATCGATATCATCTATATTTATATTAGTTTGACTTAATAATTTTTTTGTTGAATATATAGGAGATGTTGTGAACCACTCAGGACTTTGAGAAAATGAACAATGCCCATCAATGGTAGCTAATGGTTTTAAGCCTAATTTTTTTGCTTTACTACTAGACATTATAAGACATGCGGCCGCTCCATCATTTATTGTACTTGCATTACCTGCAGTAACTGATCCATCTTTTTGGAAAACTGATCTAAGTGTTTTCAGCTTATCAAATGAAACCCTACTAGGTTCCTCATCTATATCAACTAATACAGATTTTTTTCTATTAACTATTTCTACTGGAGAAATTTCATTATTGAATTTTTTAGTGCCAATGGATGCTTGGGCTCGCTTATAAGACTCAATTGCATATTCATCTTGCTCCTGCCTAGAAATATCAAACTCACTTGCACACATTTCTGCACAATTTCCCATATGCTTATCATTATAAACATCCCATAGCCCATCAACAATCATTCCATCAACAATTTTTCCCTCACCTAATTTAGTCCCTGTTCTAGAGTTTAATAGGTAGTGAGGAGATAAACTCATACTCTCCATGCCACCCGCAATAATGATTTTATCTGGGTCATTTTTAATTAGTTCATCAGCTAGCATTAATGCTTGAAGTCCAGAGCCACACATTTTGTTAATTGTAAGACAATCTACACTTTCTGATAGTCCCGCATAAATAGCTGCTTGTCTAGCAGGAGCCTGCCCCACTCCAGCTGATAATACATTACCCATTATAACTTGAGTAATTTCTGCTTTATCTATTCCAGCACTATCAATAACTCCTTTAATTGCTGCAGCTCCAAGGTTTGAAGCAGATACTGAACTTAAAGAGCCAAGAAATGATCCTATGGGAGTTCTTTTGAAGGAAACGATAACATTAGACATTTTTTCTCTCCTTAGAGTTTTCACTATCTGAATATGCAGATATTATTTTTTTTACTAAAGAATGTCGAACTACATCTCCAGAATCAAATTCAACAAAAGATATACCCTTGACACCTTTTAATACGTTAACTGCATCTATAAGACCAGATTTATCATTAGGGGGTAAATCTATCTGAGTTATATCTCCGGTTATGATTGCCTTTGACGTTACACCCAATCTTGTTAAAAACATTTTCATCTGCATTTTAGTAGCATTTTGAGCTTCATCTAGTATCATAAATGAGTTATGGAGTGTTCTTCCTCTCATATACGCCAATGGTGCAATTTCTATGATACGTGATTCTAAATATAATTTTAATTTATCTTTTGGAAGCATATATCTCAATGCATCATAAATAGGTGTAAGATATGGATCAACCTTATCCTTTAAATCACCGGGTAAAAAACCTAATCTCTCACCAGCTTCTACTGCTGGACGAGTAATAACAATTTTTTCTACCTCTTTATTTTTTAAAGAAGAAACAGCACTTGCAACCGCTTGGTATGTTTTTCCTGTTCCTGCTGGACCAATGGCAAAAACAATATCATCTTTTAATACTGACTCTAGATATAATCTTTGACCTTTTGTTTTTGCAAAAATAGGTCCCTTATGGGAGTGTAAAACAACTGGGTTCTCCATAGATAAAATTTTATCTTCATCAATATGTTGAGAAGATAATAAATCATGAATATCATCTATATTTAAAGTACCTTGCTTATTTATTAACGTAAGCATATTTCTAACAACTATCTCGATATCTTTAATCTCATCTTTTTTACCATCGACATTCATTGAACTGCCTCGCACTACAATTTTAGAACTAAAATGCTCTTCTAATACCTTAATATTTTGGTCATTTAAACCAACAAATAATATAGGATCAACGCCAGCAATATTAATTTTCTTTTTCATGAATTAATTGAGTATTGGTATTTCGGCCTCAAAGAGAGCGAATGGTTTAGCAAGAATAACAAATATTATATAAATAACATACATTAGAGTAAAAGTTACAGAGTTTGTTACTATTTACAAATTATTTCTTATCAGATTTTATAGATAAACCTAATTCATCAAGTTGGTCTAAATAAACTGGAGATGGTGAATTATCCATCAGCGACATTGCTGAGGTTGTTTTTGGAAATGCAATCACATCTCTAATTTGATTGCATTCTGCTAACAACATAACAATACGATCTAGTCCGAAAGCAAGCCCTCCATGTGGTGGAGCACCATATTTAAATGCTCCCATTAGAAAACCAAACTTCTCATTAGCTTCATCTTTTTCAATCCCTAATAAATCGAAGACTCTAGATTGTAATTCTCTATCATGAATCCTGATAGATCCTCCGCCCAGTTCATAACCATTCATAACAATATCATAACCAAGAGAATTTATTTTTGAAGGATCACTATCAAATAAATGTAAATCATTCAAATCTGGAGAAGTAAATGGGTGATGAAGAGAATCCCAACGTTTATGGTCATCATTCCACTCAACAAGAGGAAAATCAACAACCCATAATGGACACCAAGCATTTTCATCAATTAAGTTCTCTCTTTCTGCAAGCTTCAATCTAAGTGCTCCAAGAGAGTTATAAACTATATCTTTCTTGTCACCTAAAATAAAAATAATAGAATTATCTTCTAGTTTTAAGTCGGAAATAATAGAATTTTTAACTTCTTCCGGAAAGAACCTACTAATACCTCCATCTAAATTTCCATTAGAATACTTCATCCAAGCTAAACCTTTTGCTTTATAATATGTCTTAAGATAATCTGTAAGCTCATCAATAACTTTTCTACTATAGTTTCCACTATTTGGACAGACTAATGCTTTTACAATACCTTCTGTTTTAAGTATATCCTTAAAAGTATTAAACTCAGATTTAACTATATAATTAGAAAACTCTTGGAGCTCCATTTCAAATCTTAAATCTGGTTTATCAGATCCAAATCGTTCCATTGCATCATTATATGTTATGACTGGGAACTCTTTAGGCAAATCAACCTCTAAAGATTGCTTCCAAATATTTCGGACTAAACCTGTAGCCATTTCAATTACATCATTCTGATCTACAAAAGACATTTCTATATCAACCTGAGTAAATTCAGGTTGCCTATCAGCCCTAAAGTCTTCATCCCTAAAACATTTACATATCTGAAAATATCGATCGAATCCAGAAACCATAAGTAGTTGTTTATATGTCTGAGGAGATTGAGGGAGTGCATAAAATCTTCCTTGATGTATTCGGCTGGGCACTAAAAAGTCTCTTGCACCTTCAGGTGTTGACTTCATTAAAATTGGAGTCTCAACTTCAATAAAATTATCATCTGACATGTATTCACGAATTGATTGTGTAACCTTATGCCTTAAAACAAAATTTTTCTGCAAATCCTCGGTTCTAAGTTCAAGATAACGATACCGCAATCTATGATCTTCCATAGCAGAATTACGATCATTAATATCAAAAGGAGTTGGCTCTGATTCATTATATACTACAATCTCGCTAACCTCAACATCAATTTCCCCTGTATCTATACCTTTGTTTATAGCCTCTTCTGGCCTAGCAACCACAATACCTTTAATACCTATAACATCTTCTAAACCTAATTTTTTTGCAGTATTAAATGCATCTATTTGATTTTCTTCATTAAAAACAACCTGAGTTTTTCCGTATCGATCTCTTAAATCAATAAAAATAAGTCCACCTAAATCTCTACTTTTAGAAATCCATCCATTTAAATGAATTTCATGACCCACATTTGATTTATTTAATTCCCCACAAGTATGCGTTCTTTTAATCAACTTTATCTCCTTTTGTAGAAAGTAAATTTACAGCCAAGGAATTAGATATCCAAGGTTACGCCTATAACCTAAGGAAAATTCAAATGCATTAGTTTTATTATTTAAAGCATCTTTATCTACATTATTGCCAGCCATAATTGATTCCCCCTGAATGAACAATGGTTTTCTAATTGAAATTGATAACACTCCATTATTGGTAGGCCAAATTCCTCCAATTGAAGGAACTAGTATTTTAGATTTAGAATTAGGTGTAGGATTACCATCCCATGTAGATTGATTAAAGCCAATAAAAGATAATCCAAATAAGTACCCCGCTGGTAGTAAATTAAATTTGGTTTCATCATAAGATTGTTTTCCTATGACTAAGCTTGTCACTAAACTATAACTCAATCCAGGCTTATATCCATAATCATTTGCTTCTATTGGTATATCTAAAGCAAATACAGATCCCATAAACATAGGGTTTTTACTTTGTTTATAAAATATTTGAGTTTCTAGTGATGTCTTGTATACCCCGTTACTTAAACTGAAATGTCTATGATCATAATCTCCAGAAAGCCATTCATTATCATCATTTTCATTAGAAGGTGAACTAAATGGATCTGATAATAAAGTTGCTTTTGATGGAATTGTAAATCCAATACCATGATATATTCTGAATCCTTCTTTTAAGCCCACATCTTTTTGAAGATATTTAATTAAAATCTTTGTATCACCTAAAATACCTCCTTGGGCCTGTTTTTCCCCATTTGGTTTAATATAATCAGTCGATGTGTTTTCGCTTCGATGATGTATACTGGGTTCATCCCTCTGCCAAACCATTTCCCTTATGCCTATTTGCTGAGATAAAGTGATATTTATATAATCATTAATACCTACTGTAATTTTAGGATTAAACATTAATGTATTTAAAATACCTTCATGAATAAAAGGCTCATATGGAAGTTCATCATGAGACCATAATATATTTTGAAAACTTAGATCAAAATTAATCATGATTTCACCTGGATATAAACCTACTCCTTGAGATGAATTGCCGACCGGCAATGAAGGGTTACTTCACATTGCTCATTGAGGAAATAAAACTCCTAATAAAAAACTCAAAATGAATATTTTTACAATTATCGATTTCATATTTCTTTAAAAAGGTAAGAACATTTTAGTTTTAGATTTATAATCTGCAAACTCTTTATGTCTTGATAATGATTTATCTTTTTTAAACATATTAGGTATCCATATTACTAGCATAAAAAGAACAAGAATAATCATTGGTATCCAATGTAACGAAAGCAATGCAAAGGATAAATAAATTAAAAATTCTCCAAAATAATTCATATTTCTAGACTTATTAAATAAACCATCCATAATTAAATGTCCTGGATTCAATTTAATAGCCGTATACTTTTGCATATCTGAACTGAAATGTAAAAAAACACCTATCCCAAAGAAAAATATACATAAAGATATCAACCATAATGGAACAACAACCATATCTCCATTATTAAAATATCCGGAAACTATAATCCATGGGGCAATCCAGTAGAGCGAAAGTCCAATTAAAATAAATAATCCATATGATAATCCTGAATTAGCTTCCCATGATTTATCTGGAAAAATTTGGCTCTTTAAAACCCATAATATTCCATATGTTCCATGCAAACCTAAATAAATCCAAATTGTAGTATTGCTATGCGCTGAATACCAATTGATAAGAAATAATATATATAAAAATGTAATGCCTTTATGAAAATCAATAAAATATTTCTGTTTCATTATTTATCTAAAAAGTTGAATGTTATTTTCTCATCTAAATCTGGATGAATACTTTTTGATACAGGACAATGCTCTGCTGCTTTTTGAAGAATTTTTTTATCTTTTTCATTTAATTTTCCATTAATATTAATAATAATGTCTATTGCACTAACTCTTCTTGGATTTGTACCCATTATTTTATTGATATTAACTGTGCTACCATCGATATTCAATCCATGAGTTTGCGCTGTGATACCCATAATTGTAAGCATGCAAGAGCCTAGAGAAGATGCGAAAAGATCAGTTGGTGAAAAAGCCTCACCTTTTCCATTATTATCTATTGGGGCATCTGTTATAATAATATTGCCTGACTGACTATGAGTTATCTGCGTTCTTAAATCACCATTATATACTATTTTAATATCAGACATCAGTCTAATAAAATATAGTTTAAGATTAAGATAATATCTGAAATATCAATATGTCCATCATGATTAATATCAGCATATTCGTAATTAATAGATTCAGATTCTCCAAGTATGAAATTAACCATGATTATAATATCAAAAATATCAATGTTATTATCAGTATTTAAATCACCATAATTAATATTTCGGAAATATCCATCTCTCTTAAAATTCCCCCGAAATATATTCCAATACCCATAGCTCACACCTAATTCTTTGATATCAAATACTGCAAGACCTTCTCCTGTTCCAGAAAACACTTCAAGGTCTCCATCAGAATCTAAATCATAAATTAGAGTAGATCCTGTATACGGGAACGGGTAATCAAATGGTTCGCTATAATAACTACCATCCATATTTAATATATATAGTTTACTATTATCTGCACCTACCAATAGCTCAGGATTCGAATCTGAATTAAAATCAGAAAAAACCGGTGATGAAATAATATCAGATGGAAGCATAATTGGCCAACCCTCAATAATCGAGCCATCTATATTAACTGCATATAAATACCCATCATCATTACCAAATACTATGATAGGGTTATCTCCATTAATTGATAAGACTGATGGTGAGACCATTATATCATCGGAAGTCTCTATTGAAAAAATAATTTCCCCTAAATCATTAATTGCATAAAACGTACCACTTTTTGTAGCCGCTAAAATCATTTTTTCTAAACCCGTATCTAATATTGTTGGTTCTGCCCTAAAATCTCCATCACCTTCAAATGGAAATCCATCTGCGATACTTCCATCATCATATACTAAATATATATTCTCACTATCCGTACCAAAAACAATATCTGCTTTCCCATTATTATTAAAATCTGCTAATGCTGCCCCTCTTTTTATTTTCTCACCAATGGTTAATGGGAACCCTGGAACATCTGAACCATCAGGATTAATAGCATAGAGCTTATTTGATGAAGTAGGAGAAGCATAGGACCCAAGAATAATTTCAAGTTCTTCATCATCATCAATATTACCTAAAGCTGGAGTTGCTGTTAAATATTTCCCGGTATTATATGCAAATTGCTGTGATCCATCAGAATTAATAATATGAATTTTTTTATTTTTTGAACATGCAATAATTTCCATTTCTCCATCATTATCTATATCAGCAATAGAAGGAGCCCCCCATATTTGGTCTTGAAGATCAAATGGAAATCCTGAAATTGATTCTCCAAATTGATTAACTGCATGTAGTCTCCCAACATAATCACCAAAAATAATCTCTTTAAATCCATCTTGATTTAAATCTACAATAGCTGGGGAAGTCAATACCTGACTACTAAGAATATATGGAAATCCATTTTGATATAAATTAATATCTAAAAAACGCTCATAGGTTTTAGAGAAGGTTAATTCGTTAGAGTAATTATCAATATAATTACAATTAATAGTAATATTAAAAATAGCATCCCCAAGTGGTATATCTGGATATATATCCATTGGAATTAATGCTGAAAATTGGCTACCAGGTTCAATTAGTTCAGAGTATGAAAACTGTTGTATCGGAATATTTATTCCATCAGAATTAGTTGAAATTATAACTTCCTGACTTGATGCAATTAATTCTATTGATTCATTAATAATATCTACAGCAATATCGATAGATTCTCCAGGATTGGCAACACCATCACCATCACCTCCTTCAGCATCATATATCGTTCCAATTTGAGTATCCATAACTAATAAATTATTCAGTGGTACTGACATGGAACCTGCCTGCAGAATTTCATCATTAGTAAAAGATTGCACCAATGCAACAAATTTAATCTGATTAATATCCCAATTAGGGTCTATTGCTACTGAAGATGCATAGGTTTGTGTATTTATATCAAAAGATACATATTCATAGTTAATAACAGAGCAAAAATAATCATCATCCTGAAAAGATGATAAAATAAAAACTACTTTATTATTAATTGTATCAATATTACCAGTAACATCAATACTTACCTCCATATTAATCTGATCTCCGATTATATCTGATGAAAGAGACATCGATAGGGGGCTATTTAAATTATTCACGACATTATACCTAGTTAGATATGTATTATACATATCTCCACCACCTCCAGATACTCCTAAATATCCACCAAATTGTGCCAATGGAAGTCCACTTCCATTATACATATTAAATCTATTTATATACCCTGGACTTGCATATTGGGTATCTCCTTGCCAAATTAAAGGAATGAAATTGGGTTGATTATTATATAACTCACTAATACCAGCACGGGCATCGGGACAATAAGGTCACCATGATTCTGTGAAAATTTCTCCAACAACAATCATTTGTTCAGATAATACAATGTTAGATAAAATCATTAAACTGAAAATGTAAATAAATTTATTCATCATTCTTCCTTAATATTTTCTATTTGATATAATTTTTCATCTTTAATGTAAAACTTTTTACCCAATTTATCATAATTCCAAACTTCAGATTTACTCAAAGATGAATCTAAGAATTTAATATTATCTGGCATGCCAATTAATTCAATTATTTTATCCTTGGTCATACCAATAATTAATGGATTTTTTGCTCTACCTTTAGTCTGATTTTTTTCTAATAAGTAACCAATGGTCTCATGCGTTTTTAGATAATCTAAATCATCTATAATATTTTCAAATTCTTTTATTTTCAATGATAGACTTTTTGATAATTCAGGAACAATTTCTATAGCTTTTTTTAAAAACCCTATGGCTAAAAGATATTCCTTATTATTTTGATATTTATTAGAATTATCTAAAATATCATTAACTAAGATTTTCAATCTATAGTTTACTAGATTCTCAAGATCAGGGTCATAAAATAGGGTGATTTTATAATATTCTAGCGCATCATTTAATAAATTTGACTCGTGAAGCAATGTTGCTTTTTTGAAAAATAATTTACCTTTTAGAATATTTACATCATCATCAACAGAAGAAGAAGTATCAAGAGCCTTATCTAATAGTTCCTCACATTTTTTCATTGGAATCTTATCAAAATTATTAGAAACATAATCAAGAATCTCATTTGCTAATTCTTCTCTTTTAAAATTTATATCTAATTTCAAATTTTCATCTGCTTCTAAGTAGGCATCATTAAAACGCATTATTGCTTTATCAAGATTTTCATCATTTAATTCATTGATTCCTTTTTTATAGTTTTGATATGGTAACTGTGTTTTACAAAAAGCTAACATTTTCTTTGCTTTCTTGATTTTACCATGCTTAGGATATTTTTCAATATATTCCTCAAAAGCAGGAATTGCAGATGCATAATCATTTTGAAGCATCATAGAAAATGCTTCATCTCCAATTGTACGATTTCCACCTAACGCAACTCCAAATGTAATATTAAAACTAATACCTCTTATATCAAATCCAGTAATTGGTGAAAATTCATATTCATCATCGAAATTAATGGCTGTTGTTCTAATCCCTTTTATTTCTGCGCCATAATACAAATTATAACTTTTAGATTGTTCTTGATTCTGAATGATTTTTTTTATTCCAAATGATAATGTTTCACTAATCCCATTGCCATATAAATAATTCTTATTTGCATCAGATGTTTTATATAATGATAACCTCGAAAAACCAATGGAATGATAAAGATAAGGAATTAGCAACTCATTAAATTGCCAATTAATAGTAGTATTAATATTGAAATCATGAATTTTTGGGGAAAATTTATAAGAATAAATTGGATTTTCTGGATTTGAATATATCATCATGTCAGGAAAATCTGGTTGATTAATCATATTAGACATTCTATATCCCAAACCAAATTGAACATCAATAATATTCTGAGGGAGTATCCAAAGTAAAAAATTAGTTTTAATAATATCAAGTTCAAAAAATAAGCCTCTACGATCTTTTAAATTTGAAAGAAAATTATCAGATAATACATGGGTAGAGTCAAGCTCTAAAGGGTGCTTATTAATATTTCCTCCAAATAAAGGAAATTCATTTAGATAATCTGAACCCCCATAGTGAAAATATCCAGCTCTAATTTCAAATGGAGTAAATACTATGGGCTCTCGATATATCATTCTCTTTGAAATCTTATTCCATGAATAATCAAAAATATTAGTATTCCATGATTCCTGTGCAAAAACAAAAGTCATATTAATTAATAATATTGATATTAAAATTTTCATAGTACCTTAATCTATTAAATAATCCGGTTTATCCCAACGTAACTCATTGTAAATTCATTTCAATTATATGTGTTTAAAATGTATTTTATATGTATGAATTATATAATCAAAATTATTTTCATTATCATAATAAATTTAGGATTGTTTGCATCTAATCCAAAAGCTGGCTCATTCTCAATAACAAGAATTCACTATTCTGGTGGTGGTGACTGGTACTCAGATCCAAGCTCAATACCAAATCTTTTAAATTTTATTACTAAGAATACCAATATAGAAGTTAATCAAAATGAAAGAAGAGCAAAAATAGGAACTGATGAATTTTACAATAGTTATTATTTATATCTAACAGGTCATGGGAATATTAAATTTTCTGATAAAGAAGCTCAAAATCTTAGAAATTTTCTACTAAATGGGGGATTTTTACATGCAGATGATAATTATGGTATGGATAAATCTTTTAGAAGAGAGATGGAGAAAGTATTTCCTGATAAAGATTGGGTTGAGTTACCAATAAATCATCCTATATTTAATATATACTATGAATTTAATAATGGACTACCCAAAATACATGAACACAATAATAAAAGACCTCAAGCATTAGCTTTATTCCATAATAAAAAGATAATTGCAATATATACATACGAATCAGATCTTGGTGATGGTTGGGAGAATCAAGATGTACATGGTAATAATCAAGAAAGTAGATTAGAGGCACTAAAAATGGGTACTAACATAGTAGTTTACTCTCTTTTAAGATGAATAAAAAAAACATAATAGAATCTTTTATATCTGAATACAGAAAAAACAAAGTTGCAATAATATTACTGCAAAAGATTTTTTATATTTTAATTACTACTATTTTAATTTTTTCAATTTTCACCATTTTGGAACAATTAATTTATCTAGAATCAGATAGTCGATTTAAAATTTTAATCTTAATAGTAAGCTTTACACTTTCATTTTTAATACTAGCTATAGCTCACTTCTTATTTCAATTAAATGGAAAAATGAAAAATTATTCAGATAAAGATATAGCTAAGGATATTGGACGCAATAATAATTCTTTATCAGATAAACTTTTAAATGCTTATGAACTAAGTAATAAAAAACTTGAAAATAATATATCAGAGCAATTAAGAAATAAAGCTGTTACTAATATTCAGGGAATAATCACTAATGTTAAAATTCCTGATATATCATATATATTCAAAACTAAACTTTTCCTATTCTCATCTTTAATATTATTATCTTTTACCATATTATTACTTAATAACAAATTTAATGATGCCGCAGTAAGATTATTAACTCCAAATACAAGTTATGATGCACCTCTGCCCTTTTCAATTATTAATACTACAAGTAAAAAATTATTGCTAGAGGGCGATTCTTTAAATATTAGCTTTAAAACAAATTCAAAAAATATGCTAGACTCAATCAATATTATTATTCAAGAATCAAATTTAACTCAATCAAAAAAAATAGCCTCAAAAAATAAAGAATTCAATTTTATACTTAAAAATATTAATAATGATTTTACTTACTGGGCAGAATATGAATCTACTGATTATTTAACTGCTTGGGATAAAATTATATCAGATAAAGAATCTATAAAAATAACTAAAAGACCACGAATAAATTCAATTGATTTTTTAGTAGAACCACCTAAATACTCAAATCTTGATAAAACAAATTACTCAGCAAATAATACAGATATATCTTTACTAGAAGGCAGCACCTTGCAAATAAAAGCGATTACAAATAAAAAAATTCAGTCTGCATGGGTAGTAGTTAATGATACCAAAAAAAAATTAGAGGTAGATAATAATAATATAATTGGAATATTAAAATTAAAAGAAAATTCAAAAATTTCACTAATATGCGAAGATGAAAATCAAATTCAAAACATAAATCCTCCAACAAATCGTATTAAAATTATACCTGACTCTAAACCTCAAATCTTTGTCGAAAACCCTGATACTGAATTTATAATTGATGATAATAGACTAATTATACTTGATTTTCAAATTATTGATGACTTTGGATTTTCTGATGCATGGATTAATTATAGAATTGTAAGGCCATCATATCTTTCAGCAGATACTAGTACCTATAAATATGATATAAATACAATTGATTTAAATTTAAAAGCTCAAAGAATAATTAATGAATGGGATATATCAAATTACCCACTAGGTCCTGATGAGCAAATTGAATTTTATATAACTGTTTCCGATAATAATAATATAGGAGGACCATCTATATCAAGAGCTGGCCCATTTATAGGTAAGGTACCATCATTAGAAGATTTATTTGAAAATATTATTAGTATGGAAGATGATATTATGGATTCTGCTGAAGAGATGGTGATGACAGTTGATGATGTGAAAGAGTTGGTAGATGAATTAGAAAAAGAAATGCTTAAATCTGATGAAATTGATTGGGAGCAAACAAAAAAAATAAATGAAACATCAGATAAAATTGATGATATACTAAATGATATTGAATCAATAAATGAAGTATTGGAAAATATTCAAGAAGAAATTGAAAATAATGATTTAGTTGATCAAGATTTAATGAGCAAATTTGAAGAATTTCAAAATTTACTTAATTCCATTATGACTCCAGAGATGCTTGAAACATTAAATAAAATACAAGAAATGATGAATCAAATGAGCACAGATCAAATGCTAAATGAAATACAAAATTTAAAACAAGATATAAGTGCACTTGATGAACAATTAGATAGATTTATTGAATTATTTCAACGTGCAATGGCAGAACAGGCATTTGATGAGTTTATAAGATATTTAGAAGAAATGATAACTGAGCAATTAAATATATCTCTTGAAATTACAAGAGAAGATCCTGAATTTAGTAATATACAATCTAGGCAAGAAAAGCAAATAGCAAACTTTAATTCCCTGAAATTATTAATTCAAGAAAATCTTAAAACAATAACAAAATTCTCATCAAAAGCTGGAACAGAATTAGAAGAGTTGATAAATAGTGAATTAACAAAAGAAACTAATGAAAACTTAAAAAAAACAAAAGATTATTTAGAAAGTTTTAATGCTCAAAAATCATTTTCAAATTCAGAAAATTCAGTTATTAACCTTGATCAATATTTAGAGAAAATCAATCAAATAAAAGAGCAGTATGAAGATGAATCGGTAAATGAAATGACTGTAGAATTTATTAATCTAATAAGGAATATTGATTTAATATCATTTGAACAAGAATTAATTATTGATGAATCTTTAAAAATGAAAACTTATAATCCTAAATGGAAAAATATTGCATTCAAACAAAGTTTAGTACAAAATAAAATTATAAAATTCATTGAACAGCTTATTAATCTTACAAATAAAACATTACATATTCCTCCTACAGTTAATAGGACAATTGGAACTGCTCAATTAGCAGTTGAAAAATCAATTGCCTTAATAGAGCAGACAAAAGTAAATAAAATTAAAAAAGAAAATCAAACTGCCATTGATGCAATGAATGAAACAGCATATATACTTATCAGCTCTTTAGATGAAATGCAAAGCACTAGATCTGCCTCTGGTATGCAAAGCTATATGGAGCAGTTAGAAGAAATGGCAAAAGGTCAACAGCAAATTAATCAAGGAACAGGTGAATGCATGATGCCTGGAGGACAAATGCCTGGTTCAATGAGTCTTCAGCAAGAATTAATGAAACGCTTACAATCTCAACAAAAAGAATTACAAGAGCAACTTGGAGAGATGATTTCTGAAAATCCAAATGAGCAAGGAACAGGCGGATTATCAAAAGCTCTTGATGATATGGAAGAAGTAATTAATGATTTTAAAAGAAAACAAGTGAGTAGAAATACTATAGAAAGGCAAGAAAAAATTCTATCAAGAATGCTTGATAGTCAAAAATCATTAAAGCAAAAAGATTATAATGAGAAACGAAAGAGTAAAAGTGCTGATGTTATAACTTACGATGGGCCAATATCTTTACCAGATGACCAAGGTGAAAGACAAACAATTTTAACTAAAGCTCTTCAAGAAGCATTAGATCAAGGTTATTCAGCAGATTATCAAGTAATAATTAAAAAGTATTTTAAATATTTAGAAGAAAATAATGAATAAAATACATTACTACATATTCTTCATAGTCATAATAGGTATGAATTTATTTGGACAAATAAATGTTCTAGATCATGTTATGAGAGTCAATAAAAATATTAGTACTGAAGAACGTAAAAATCTAAGTCGTGCAAAATCTCATGAGCGCGCAGGATTATATGAAGAAGCAGAGCTGATTTATCAGCAGCTTTTTAATAAAAAGCCAGAGAATCAACTTATATATTCTTCGTATAAATCTTTTTTAAAAAAACA
>CEQN01121636.1_pt1 | contig 22038 bp, 26 predicted proteins | sample 427011 | NCBI WGS metagenome assembly CEQN01 (sample SAMEA2621277, study PRJEB7988) | marine metagenome | biome: marine biome (ENVO:00000447); feature: deep chlorophyll maximum layer (ENVO:xxxxxxxx); material: "saline water (ENVO:00002010), including plankton (ENVO:xxxxxxxx)" | depth 120 m
TTCTGGCTCAGGTTCAGGTTCAGGTTCTGGCTCAGGTTCAGGTTCTGGCTCAGGTTCTGGCTCAGGTTCCGGTTCGGGTTCCGGTTCGGGTTCGGGCTCAGGTTCACTATTTACAACTAGTTCTTCGGTATCTGACATATTTAATATTACATTAGATTTTTTGTTCTCCAATATTCGGTAATATAAGATAAGATCACGAGGTCGAGGTGGTTCACTATAATCTACTTCATACATAAATTTATTATTTAATATACTAACTGAAGTCTTACTTTTTGTTTTAACGTATATTCGTCATTAAATAAATGCAAAGTAAAATTATATTTCTTATATTTTTCTAACTCTTGAGTGCTTTTTATATATGTCAATAACTTCATTTTCGGTATATAAACTGAATAATTTTCATATTTTGAATCATATTTAATAACGTATCCTTCATAAGTTTCCTCCTTATTTTTTAACAAACATTCATTCAGTAAATTACAATCGTTTTGTATTTTTCTAATAGATTTCATATCTGTATTTATAGTTTCAATGGTATTAATCCATTTATCTATGAACTTATGTATATGTTCTGATATTTCATATATATCGTTTACTTTTTGTATTAATACAATATTTACTAAATCAACTAATCGTCGTATAGGCGATGTTACCTGCGTATAGTAATCAATACCTTCACCAATTAACTGATGTTCTATATTTGCTTCATACAATCTATACCTAGCTTCGACGTTATTATACATATTTAAAAACTTCCTTAATGTGCTAGATATATCCACTGATTGAGTATTATTAACAATATATTTGACTTCTCTAAAAATACCACATTTATATGATGCCAGTTTTTTACCAACTTCGTGATTCATTAATATCATATAAAATGCTACAACATCATGAGAATCCTCAATATTACTGAAATAATTTTTATTTCTGTTTATTTTGACAGCAATATCCTGCAAACATGTATAAGTTAGATTTTCAAATACTTCTTTATCTTCATAAACATAATTTTTCTTAACTTTTATAAAACAATTACTGTATTTTATTTCATTTATCTCTCCATTATCCGAAACATATATATCCATAGCAACAACTGGTCTAAGTTGATTTTCTAATAAACTGCATATGTTATCGCTAACTATAGGAGGAAGCATTGGTTTCTTCTCATGTGGTAAATATATAGTCGACACCCTATCTGTTAACTCATTCCATAAATTAAGTTTATCTAATGTAATTACAACGTTTGATATATAAATACTTATTATTTTACCGTTTTTGGTGTCTTGTATACTAAGCGCATCATCAAAATCAATAGAACCATCAGGATCTATAGTAATTATTTCTACATTATTACGTGATTCTATTTCATCCTCAAAAATCCCTTTCTTTTTATATTTTAACAATTCCTTATTCGTAAATTTAGTTAATTTTTGTATCGAATAATGAACATTTTTACAATAAAGTTGATAATCATAATATACATATTTATTGTTAACATCTCCTAATGTGTTTGTAATCATAGCCAGTGGATGTTTATCTTTCCATTCTACAAACTTAAATAAAATATACTTATTTAACTTTACTTTATTAAAATTACTTTTCTTATCTGAATACGGGATTAAAAATATAGGTAGTTTTTTGTCATTAGGAATACATTTATATAACATTTTGTCTTTGTGACGTCCAAACGATTGGCCATTATATACTAAAATACCAGGTATTGATGTTAATGTTCTATATTTTGAAGTGTATAATATGCTTGCATCATCTATTGTATCGCCTGTTAATAATCTTTCATTTAATGGATTAATAACCCTAGAACTTATAGTAATATTTTCACTATAATTTCTGTCCACTGGTTCAAAGAACATATTGTTATTAGATTATATATTTTTATATTATTTATAATGAACTTATACTAGCTTTGTTGTTCTATTACTTCATCAAATAAACCTGGTAAATAAAATAAGTATTTTATCTCCTCATAGTATCTTAGCATATTGTTATAATTCTCCTCTGTTATATTTAATAGACGTTCTTCTAACGTATCAATCTCAGTATAATGTATAACGATACACAACTTTGTATAATCTATTATATTCTTAAACGGCAACCATTCACAATCATCCCATATATATATAGGTATTGACCCTAGTTTAAAAATCTCAAAAAATCTAAAAGAACTACGACCATATCCTCGAGGAGCAATGGAAAACTTTGAATTTTGAATTATATTAATAAATTTTTTTTTGTTTTCTTCACTAACAACTAAATTCCAACCGCCACTATTGATTATTTTAAATGTTGCTTTATTTGAAAGCCTATCAAATATAAGTTTTCTAATATTTGTAACACTATTATTGGTCGTAATATTTCCTATAAAACTACAAAGTATTTCCTTACTCTTAAAATGTTTCCTTTCTATGTTTTCTAATATATTGTCAGCGTCTTCATATATCAAAGGTATCGGTATATCCCCGCTACAACTACCATAAATTATAGTATTTTTTGGTAAATTTAAAAAACAATTATCGTCGTGTTGAACAACGGTAAAATAACCGTCTTCACAAGGATTTTCATTTACCCAATCATCTAATGATTTTTGAAGGTCTTTTCTATAATGTAAAAACCAACCTTCGATTTGAAAATTTGTCCATAATACCGGAATATATTTTCTTTTTGTTTTAGGTTTATTTTCAAGATAAGCTTTTAAAAAATACTCCTCTAAATATAATCCATTCTTAAAAGGTGGATAACATGTAGTAGTTTTAAAATATATTAAAGGATGTGATAATAACATTTAATATTAGTGTTTTTTAATATTTAAACCTTTATAAATAATACATTTATTATGAATACAAAAGAAGGTATTATAATAAATTTATATAATGACGGTATGTTAGAACTTGCAGAAAACCAATTGCTATCTTTCGAAAAAGTTGGTATTACAAAATACTTATCATTCACAACCGGCGAATATAGTTATAATTATCTAAAACAAAAAGGATATAATGTAGTTTTATATAACACAGACGACGTACAATTAGAATTAGATTGGGGTTCAGACAAATTCATAGATATGGAAAGATTAAGATTTAAATTAATTAGTGATTTATTAAAGGAATATAAATGCGTATTTTATTTAGATGTCGATATAGTATTATTGAAAAATATTGAACCTTTTTTTGAAATAAACAATGAAAAATGTTTATATATTCAAAACGATTTGAATATGCCATGTATAGGTTGCATGTTACTATTTAATAACGATAGATTATGTAATATGTTAAATGAATTTATTAGCGTCTCTAGTAATATACCGCTACAAAATTTATTTTTGCCTTACATTAAAAAATATAATATTACTTTTGAAATTTTTCCAATTGAAACATTTCCCAATGGGCTTATTTTCTTTGGAGAAAATAATATAATTATGAATGAAGGTAACAAACAATTGCTTAAACTAACAACTGATATTAGAAATATTACAAAAAATAATTTTAAAAATAAAAATATTTTTCTAATTCACGCTAATTATATGACTGGTATTGAATCAAAAAAAAAAGCGTTTAATGATTTTAATTTATGGTATTTATAGTGTTGATTAATCTATTTCTTCAATGTTAGGCTGTTCGTCTGGTTCTTCGGGTGTAGGAGGCATACCACCTGGCATATTAGGTATTCCTTCGGACATATTTGGCATACCTTCTGGCATATTTTGTGACATCATCTTTTCATAAATCGGTTTTACTAACTCTTCTAATTCCTTGTTTTTCTCTTCATACTCGCCTTCCTCACTATGTTCTTCATACATCCACGTTTTTAATTCTTCCAATTTATTATTAATTACTTCTTTATCATCATCTGGTAATTTGATTTTTTCATCGTTAATCATACCTTCGACTGAAAATAACTGGTTTTCCAACTTATTTTTAGCCTCTAATACCCGTAGTACCTTTGCGTCATCATCTTTAAATTTCTCAGCATCGGCAACCATTTTCTCAATATCCTCCTGACTTAATCGCCCTTTATCATTGGTAATTGTAATCTTCTCTTCCTTTCCAGTAGATTTCTCAACAGCGCCTACATTGAGAATACCATCTGCATCCACATCAAAGGTAACATCAATCTGTGGTTGTCCACGAGGCATTGGTGGAATACCCTCCAAAGTAAATGTTCCAAGAGAATTACAGTCTTTTGTCTTCGCACGCTCACCTTCATATACTTGAATCAAAACACCGGGCTGATTATCTGCATAAGTGGAAAATGTTTGGCTTTTCTTGATTGGAATAGAAGCATTACGTTTAATAAGTGGGGTCATGATTCCTCCTGCTGTTTCAAGACCAAGAGATAGAGGAGCCACGTCTAGTAACAGTACATCCTGTAACGCCTCAGAATTATTATTACCACTAAGAATAGCAGCCTGGACTGTTGCACCATATGCCACGGCTTCATCAGGATTAATAGACTTACATAATTCTTTTCCTCCGAAAAAATCACTAATCATTGTCTGAATCTTAGGAATTCGTGTCGATCCACCAACAAGAACAATCTCATGAACCTGCCCCTTTGATATTTTAGAGTCGCGTAGTACCTTTTCAACAGGCTCCATACATTTCTTAAAATAATCCATATTCATATCCTCAAAGCGTGCGCGTGTAATCGTAGTATTAAAATCAATACCATCAACCAACGAATCAATCTCGATATGCGCCTGTGTAGAGGAAGAAAGTGTTCGTTTCGCACGCTCACAAGCAGTTCGTAACCTTCTCATTGAACGCTCATTTTCAGTAATATCTTTCTTTGACTTACGCTTAAACTCAGTAGCCAAATATGTTACCATTCGATTATCAAAATCTTCACCACCTAGGTGTGTATCGCCGGCTGTTGCCTTCACCTCAAATATTCCTTCCTCAATAGTTAAAAGAGATACATCAAAAGTTCCTCCACCTAAATCAAAAATTAATACATTTTTCTCGTCATCTTCTTTCTTATCTAAACCATATGCAATAGCAGCAGCTGTAGGTTCATTAATAATACGTAATACATTTAATCCGGCAATTGCACCAGCATCCTTAGTAGCCTGACGCTGTGAATCATTGAAATAAGCTGGTACAGTAATAACAGCATTCTTTACATCCTTGCCCAAATAAGCCTCTGCAATTTCCTTCATTTTAATTAACACCATTGAAGAAATCTCTTCGGGTGTAAACTCCTTCTGTTCCTTTTTATATTCTACTTTAATAAGTGGTTTATCATTAGAATCAGGTTCTACTTTAAACGGCCAATGCTTCATATCTGATTTAACAGTTTCATCTGAAACCTTGCGTCCTATTAAACGTTTTGCATCAAAAACAGTATTATACGGATTAGTAGATACTTGATTCTTTGCCGAATCACCAATTAAACGTTCTGTATCATTAAATGCAACATACGACGGTGTTGTCCTATTTCCTTGATCATTAGCAATAATCTCCACCCTATCATTTTGCCATATTCCTACACAAGAATATGTAGTCCCTAAGTCAATTCCAATCGATTCTCCTTCTACGCTCATAATACAATATAACTGAAATATTCTTTTATATTATTTATGTAATATATGTTTGCTGAATACGATTATTCTCTGTATGATACAAAATCCATTGTTAAGATTAAATTAAATAAAAAAATAGAAGATAACAAAGATTTTAATGATTTCTTAAATAAATGGCTTGAATTATATGAACGCGAAAAAGATTTCATTTTCATATTTGATACTAGTGATGTAGGGTTTATACCTATTAAGTATAGTATTCAGATGTCTCTCTTTATAAAAAAATTAAAAAAGAGAGAGTATCACTATTTGCAAAAAAGTATAATTTTTGTTAAAAGTAACATAGTGAAACGAATGTTGGATTTTATTTTTATGTTACAACCACCAGTTGCCCCTGTCTATATAATTAATAATCTAGACCATATTCAATATATACTAGAAGATAATATTGATGACATAAAAAAAAATATAATTACTATTATGCCAAGTAAGAGTTTATTCAAATTTATATAATCTAATAATATTTTATAATGTATTATCCATTAAAATTACGAAAATTTACCAATAAAAATATTAATAATATAGACATAGATGAGGATTTAATTGAAAATTTAATGAAAAAAAATATACTTGAATGCCCATATAATACATTTCCTTATATATTTGATAATAATTCAAAACAGAGTCAAAAAAAATATAAATCTGGAAACTGTGTTGCCATGTCTATAAATTTACAAAATATGCTCAAAGAAAACGGTATAAAATCATATTTAATTCCAGCAACAATACCCAAAATGTATTATTCGCCTGATTTCTTAAATATTAGCCATGTTGCTGTTATTATACTAAAAAATGAAAATGAAGCATATATTGTCGACCCTGCCTTTTATTTTTTAAATCCTATGAAAATACACGTTAACAATAATAATATAAATATTATTAAGTGGAAAAATATATATCAGGGTATTGAAGAAGATTTAAAATATAAACTAAATTATTCTGATGAAAAACGCAAATACAATGAATATCAACATATTCCCGATGACACTTATTCCGTAGAAACTTACGAAAACGCTGATGACAAATGGTATTATTATTTAATTGAAGTTAAAAATCCAGACAAAGCAATTAGTTCATTCAATTTAACCAGTAAAAAATATCCATTTTTAGCCGATTTAGATAATAATTTAGACTTAAAATTATATATTAAATTTTTTGACAAAGACAATCTTATGATTAAATATAATGGTAATAAAATATACACAGGACATTTTGAAAAAATTCCAGATGAAATAATAGAATTAATTCGCGACGATATGATTAATATATTAGGTAATAATTATAATACTTTTTTAAGACTCCCCAGTAATGTTGATAATAAAATATATAATTTAGATGACAGGCTTATTAAAAAAAAATCTATTAAAAAGAAAAAGGTTAAGTTTAATAAAACTGTTAAACGTATATAAATATTAATATTTCTATAATTACATCATATGATTGATCTAATTATACATTTTACTTTCATAACAATTACAATATTATTTTGTATCAAATTCTTAACCCCATCACATATTATAAATAATTTATTTAAATAAATTATGGTAATAGCAAAAGTATATTTACCTCCGTGGTATTTATTTTTTGATTACTTTTTTTCTCCAATTCTGGTTTCATAAGATTTATTACTTCAAGCGTTCGTTTATTTATATTTTTATTACTTTTTACTTGTGGTGGTATTTTTATTAAATTTTTAGAAATACTTATAAGTTGTCGCATATATTACTATTAATTATATTAATTATATTTTTTATATTTTTTTATTTTAATATTTTGTGCTTGTAAATAATATAATAATATATTTGGTGTTATAGAAAGCATACTCATATACGTATCATAACTATAATTAATTAATAGAGATTTTGTCTCATATTCTATACTATACCACCAATAACTTGGAATATAGATTATTTGGTTCTTTTTTAAATTTACCTCTAAAAATTTTATTTTATCTATTTTTTCGTTATCATTCCATACATCTATATCTGTCCTAAACTCATAATTATCGTAATCATTAATTTGATTTAGATATTTACTACTATTAGGTGGACTTAATTTAATTTTAACATTTCCATCTAATACATAAATAAAATTTCTATAATATAATTTATATCGAAACGGTGTTCTTGTATTATTAGATCCACTTAATAAATCATAGTTATTATTTAACATAAAATATGGTCTAAGTAACAAATCATTATATTTCAAATATTTAATTATTCCTGTTTCAGATATAAAATCTTCATTATTTTCCGTAATATATTTACCATCTTTATCATTTTCAAATACAGAAAATAAGTCTTTCACTTTATATGGAATATACAGCTCTTGATCAGTATTGTTATTCTTAACATTTCTAACATTCAAATCAAATGATGAATATTTCGTAATAATTTGCTCGTTATTTATATCTTCGCTAAGATTACTATTATAATCAAAAATTACTGGTTGTCTATAATTACAGATTTCTTCTAATTCATTCTTCGTTGGTTCATTAATTTCATATACTTCTAAATCATTGCTTTTCTTTAGATGATAAATAATATGCAAATAAAAAAACAAAACTATTATAAATATTAATATTATTAATAGATTTTTCATTATTATCTTATTTAAATACTATTATTTGATTGATTATACTTATTCATCAAATTTTGGAGCTAAATAGAATGCTACATAACTATCCTCATCCAACGAATATCTTGCCTCCATTGGTCTATTTTCGCCGTATTTCATAATACATGTTTCATTTAGTTTTCCAAATAAACACATCATGCTAATATGTTTCATATTATATGACTGTTTAAGTTCAAAATCTTCATCGATGGCATATTCTATAAAATCGTCTAGGTTAATATTTACTTTCATTGTGCCATCACTCCCATTAGATAAGAACAACACTTGCGTTTCCGTAAATTCCAATTGAAGTGTATCATTAAATATATTTAATTGATTGATTAAATTACAATAATCTTTGCTAGACATAGTAACATCTACATTTGATTCTTCACTATCAATTTCCAATAACTGACTTTCAATATCCATCAAAGGTATTTCAAAATATTTATCCAATACATTTTTCCCATCTTTAAAAGCGACATTTAAATAATCTTGGTTATCGTCTACATTAATTTCCATTACTTGCGAATCAACATAAATACTTAATATTTTTTGGATAATCATTGTATTTATCCCTATGAGTATATTTTCAGATTCCAAATCATAATCGTAATTATCAAACCACTGGCTATTTAGTTTTGATTCAAAGCAACCACACTGACTTTCATCCATACCTTGCATATAAATCCCTTCCTTGTTAATGTGTAAATTTACATGGTCTGAAAATGCTTTTAGATTTTGAAACAATACGTTAAATTTAGTTATTTTGTCTTTTGATGTCAATACAAACTTCATTGCTATTAATTATAATATTACTTTTAATATTATAATCAATTTTATTTTATTATATATTATTTAATTATTATTTTGCGTATCCGAGTTATTTGTGATATCGTTATCTAACTCTTCATTTACACCATTCTTATTGTCTGTTTCGATATTCATATTACCCAATTTTTTCTTCAATTCTAATATTTCTAAACTTACATTTACCGAATGTGATTGAACATTCAATATTATTTTTCTTAATTCATCCACCTGATGTTTAAATTCGTCAATTTGTTGAAGTAATTCATTTTCATCACTAACAGGTGTTTTATTTGTAAATTGTTTTTCTATATTTTCTAACCTATCAATGAGATTTTCTTGGGGTTCCACGTCATCAGTTGAATCCTCTATATTCAAAATTTTATTTATTTTATCCTGTCGTTGATACAATACATCTAATTTCATATGGTGTTGATTTAATACTAGTAAAGGATTAATTTGTTGTCCTCGTTGTCTGCCAGTTGAATTTGTATTACTATTACTGGTTGTGGCTGGTTTTTCGTCGGTAGAAACCGCTCGTCGTCTTTTAGCCGCCGATAATGCTGCACTTCCACTCATTGTAATTTAATATAATATTATCTTTATTAGTTATTTTCGCATATCCATTAATAATGGTTCATGATGTTTATAATCGACAAGTTCTATATCTTCAATATTGTAATCGTTGATATTATCGTGTTTGTTCAATATGTTTATTTTTGGAAACACATATGGTCTTCGCTTTATTTGTAATTTCAAAATTTCAATATGATCATCGTAAATATGTGCATTTCCTAAATGATAATTAAATTCACAAGGATTTAAATCACAATGTTTAGCCAGTATATGTGTCAACATACTATAAGATGCAATGTTAAATGGAACTCCTAGCCCTACATCACCACTACGTTGATACAAGCTACAAGATAACTTATCTCCGGGTAATACATTAAATTGTACTAATACATGACACGGTGGAAGTGCCATTTCATCTAATTGACAAGGATTCCACGCACTCATAATTAAACGTCTTGAATATTTTTTTTTGTTATCTTTCAAATCGTTAATTATATTTATTAATTGATCTATACCCTGCCCTGTATAATCTTGTTTACAATCACTATATTTAGCATTAAAAAACCTCCACTGATGTCCATATACTGGACCTAAATCATTTTCACCACGTTCGGTCATTCCAATACTATCTAAATATTCTCTACTAGCATTACCGTTCCAAATTTTAACATTTTGCTTCTGAAGAATTTCATTATCTGTAGAACCATTTATAAACCACACTAACTCCTTTAAACAGGTTTTCCATGCAACTTTTTTCGTTGTTAGCAATGGTATATTGTTGTTTTCTAAACTAAAATGCATTGAACTACCAAATACAGTGAGTGTTTTTCCATTTCTTCCTTCAACCATTTCCCCTTCATTTAATATATCATCAATTAAATTCAAATATTGATTCTCTTCGTGATGTATTATATCATTTTCGAATTTACGTTTTTTTAATATATTTAATGCATTTTTTAACATATAATATAACGATTAACATATTTTTAATTTCTTTTTATAAAACATAATGGATAAACTTTCTGAATCAGTTAAAGATACTCCGAAAGAAACAATGAGTTTTGTTAACTACGTATTTAATTTCGATGATGATAACAAAAACGAAATGTTAAATATGTTTCAGTATGCTATATTATCACTTATCCCTGTGTTAATAATATTAAAGGCAGTGAAACATTTAATACCAGAAGAAGATGAAAGCAAGGGTAATTTAGAAATATTATTAGAAACATCTGGACAGTTAATTTTAATTTTAGGATTAATATGGTTTTCTGATAAAGCAATTAGATTTATTCCTACTTACAGTGGCAATGATTACCATAAATTCTATCCTAGTAATTATCTGCTACCGTTTATATTAATTTTAGCTACAATGCAAACTAAATTCGGTAGCAAACTAAACATATTGTTAGATAGATCACTGGAATTATGGAATGGTAAACCGGTTGAACCGCCTTCGCAAAACGTAAAGGTTTCTCAGCCTATTGTAAATCAACATCAAGTTAGTCAGGCGGACTATTTAGATAATTCCAATATACTTCCATCCAATCGCAACTTAACTGCTATGCCTCAACAGCCAACACAAGAAGTAAATTTCAACAATATGTACGCTGACACACAAAATCCTCTAGAAAATGCTAATATGCCATCTATGGAACCAATGGCAGCTAATATGACAGGTGGAGCATTTTCTAGTTGGTAAACTATATTAATAATAAATAATTTAAATATTTATCATTAAAAATGAATAATGATAAAATCTATTTTTCTACCAATTATGTCAATATTAACAATTGTGTATAGTAGACATATTGTCTATACAAAACAATTAGATACCATACAAGAAATTACGTATACATATATTCCACCAAAATCGTATATCTGTATATGCACTCCATCATATTTAGTTACTGAAATACAAAATATATCTGATTGGGATGGAGAATGTAGCAATAATCAAATTTGCTATTGGAATAAAAATGAAATAATAGTTAAGTCATGGTATCATCCATATTTATTTTAAATGTATAGTAATATGAATAAATTATTATTTTTATTTATATTAATTAATATCCACATTGCTAATTGTTTTAAATCAACTTTTTTAACTCCTGAACAATTTAAATATAGAAACAGATACAATAAAATAATTACCATCTCTCCTGCTGGATTGGCAGGGTTTTATTTATTAGGTATTGTCAAATATATTAAAGAAAATTATGACATATCTGAGTATACTATATTAGGTGCATCAGCTGGTGCTTGGAATTCAATACCAATGGTTTATAAGCATGATATTAATTATATAACAGGCGATTTAATCGATAATTATTGTAATATAATAGATTATAATCTAATAGATTATAACGATGAAGATATTGATGAAGATATTGATGACTGTAAAATCACATCTATATATCAATTACAATGTAATATTAAATCTATATTGATAAATAATTATTCAAAAAAAGATTTTAATCTAAATAAAATTAATATAGCAACTACAGTATTTACAAAATCAGGGTTTAAACAAATTATTATTAGCGATATAAAATCTTTAGAACAAGCAACAGACAGTTGTGTTGCGAGTTCACATATACCATTTATTACTGGAAAGGGTTTACTTAAGGTAGATGATAAGGTTTTTTTTGATGGTGGTTTTAAAATGTTTCCACCAGAAATAGTTACTCCTTATTTTGAGATAAAACATACAATGTGGGGTTTTAAAATGAGAGATATTCTTAACATTAAAAAATATAATGACCCTTTAAACGTGGAAAACTTATTGATTAAAGGATTTGAAGATACTAAAAACCATAAGGATATTTTAGATAAATATTTTACACCGTTGTAATATTAATCAATACATTTATGACTATTTTCTAATTTATTAATAAAGTTAATTGTATGGTTAATTGCTAACAATACACACATTATGACAGTATTAACAATTAATATAATAATATTAAAATAGCTCATTTTTATATTATTTATAGTAATTACCTACTTTCAATTTTATTATATAATATACGCTACTTATCTATAACTGTTTCTTTTGCTATACATTTAATTATTTTATTTTCATTTGTTTCCAATGAAACATCCGACATAACAGACTTAACTATTTTCAAGTATTCATCTTTTCCTTGTTCACTCTTTGACCAATGAGGATTTTTAGTTTCCCAATCAATTATTGCCTGACGTTGTTTAATTGCAACCTCACTAATAGCTTCTTTTAATTTACTTTTGTTACTATCTCTCTCCCACTCATTGTTATCTTTAATATACAAAGTCTCTCTTTTTATGTCTGTGCAATGAATGGGTCTTTTATATGTGTCCAACTGTTTTAACCCATTTACAAATACTGAACTAACGCCTTCTATTAATCCATTACTTGAAGTATATTGCAAATCATCTAATTGTATTTGTAATGACTTTATAAAATCTGTCATATTAATAGCATCTCTGCAATTTTCATGTAAAAAAACATTAATATTAAATTTGTTATTATTATTGTTACCTAATCTAGGTATCATATCTTGAATTATTTTATTCTGCTGTTGTAATTGTTCAAATAATTCATCCTTCATTTTTTCATTCTTGTTAAAATCTAATAACATTTTTTGCATCAATATTTTAACATCATCATTTTCACTTTTAATATCAACTATTTCCTTACTATTTTCGTGCGCATATTTTTCAACACAATTCTTCTTATGTCGCCACAACCCAGACCTTTGCTTATATGCTTTGCCACAATTTTCACATTTAAAATCTCCGTCAGAGTTATGGTGCGTTGCCGATGGTTGCCGATTATGTTTCAGTGTGGAACAGTGTTGGTTCCATAAGTATTTAGTAGAGCATCTGTAGTCACATTTTTTACAGTAAAAATTTTTCGCATATTTTCGCATATTTTTTGTTGCTAAATCGGACATATATAGGCAACGGAAAATATGCTTAAGTTTTTTATCGAAAAATACATTTGGTAACAACCATTGAATTAAATATTTAGTGCTTACCAATTCCAGTGTTGTAAAACGTGCCGATTTTTTTCAACTTTTTTTAAAGTATTTTCCGAAAATGGACATTTATAAATGTCCAATTCCGGAAAATCCATTTGAAAATGAAAAAAAAAATCGGCACACATTACAAAAAAAAAGAATAATATATATATATAATTTAAATATTTATAGATAGTATAACTATGTATACGTGGATTGTGGTAACAGGAGGAGTGTTTGCTTTCATTGCAGCTATGGGTATAGGAGCTAATGATGTAGCAAACGCATATGCAACTTCGGTAGGTTCAAAGGCTTTAACAATAAAACAAGCAGTATTATGTGCTACTGTGTTTGAGACGTCTGGTGCTATATTAATGGGATCACATGTTACTAATACAATACGAAAAGGTATTGCCGATTATGAGTGTTTTGAAGATGATCCTGGGGCTTTAATGTATGGTTGTATGTGGGTATGTTTTTGTGTGGGTGTATGGCTATTTATTGCATCTAAATACGAAATGCCCGTATCAACTACACACTCCTGTGTGGGTGGTATGATAGGAATGACTATTGCATTGAAAGGAACACAATGTGTAATTTGGTATGAACCAAGAGATATGTTTCCGTATATAGGAGGTGTATCTGGTATTATTATATCGTGGATTTTATCGCCTGTTTTTTCAGGAATAATTTCAAGTACTTTATTTGGTGTAATGCGCAAATTCATACTGAGAAGTGATCAAAGTTTCAATCGTACTACCTATTTATTTCCTCTATTAATAGGAACCACAGTTACACTGAATACATTTTTTATAATATATAAAGGTGCCAAAGGATTGGGGTTAGACGAAACTCCAATGTCGCAAGCTACTATTATTTCATTTGGGGTTGGTGGAGTTACCGCAATAATTATATACCCTTTTACCAGATACATACGTGATACAGTTGTTAAACGTATTAACCAAGAAGAAAAATCCATTGACCTACATAAAAGTGAATTAGGAGTATTGATAGAAGAAGCATATACTCCTAATTGTTGTGATATAGTAGGTCATATTAATAATAATTTAAAAGTTAATATTAATGATATTATTTCGAATGATAACACGGTAAATGATATCCACTATAACGCAGAAAAATTTGATGAAGCTACGGAAGAGTATTTTAAGTCATTGCAAATATTTACAGCAATGTGTGATTCTTTTAGTCATGGAGCGAATGATGTTGCAAATGCAATTGGTCCTTTTGCTGCTATATATATGATAGGGAGAGATGCACATGTAAATAATAAAAACGAATTAGGAAATGATGCATACTGGATATTAGCGTTGGGTGGAGTCGGTATTTCATTCGGATTATTGATATATGGCTACAAAATAATGCAGACTATTGGATTGAAATTGTGTAAAATAACACCTTCAAGAGGAGTAGCAATTGAATTATCGTCTGCATTAGTAATAATAACAGGCAGTAGATTAGAAATTCCTTTATCAACCACACATTGTCAGATTGGTGCAACAATAGGCGTGGCAGCATTAGAAGACCCACATAAATGTTCTGGAATTAATGGTAAAATTCTAATTAGAACAATAGTTGGATGGATACTAACTCTTGTAGTTGTAGGGACATCGTGTGGAATATTAACTGCGCAAGGTGTTTATGCACCAGAAATATAATTAATAAAAATATATATATAGACAATCAAAATATATCTATATATATGACATTATCGAAAGAGTTGAAAACAGTATTAATAACTGGTGGAACCCGCGGAGTTGGTTTAGAAATTGCAAAAATGTTTAAAAAAAGAGATTTTAATGTAGTAATTACAGGTCGTGATATAAATTACTCTGAAAAAATAGCAACAGATTTAAACAACGATTATCCATCAATGGGAACAGTAATGGGTTATAAATTAGATTTTACAGATTTACACAAGAGTAGTACATTGTTAAATAATTTGAAAAATCAAATAATTAAACCAACATATTTGATAAACAATGCCGGTGTTTTAATGTTAAATAATATAGAAAATGTAACAGAAAAACAAATGGATACAATGTTTAAAGTAAATACATATGGACCCATATTGTTAAGTAAATTATGTAAAAAAAATATATGGGAAAACAAAAAAGGTGGCATATTATTTAATAGTCCTCCATATCAAATCGATGAAAAAACAACACATTTAATGCCTTATATGCAAACTAAGATGGCTCAGACAACATTTATGAAATCTTTATCGAATTCAATTCCATATGAAAACCATGATATTATAATATCTAGTTTTTGGACAAATTATCCACTATTAACAGATGCAATATTAAAACGAGGTATAGGTAATAAAGCTGATTGTATGCACCCCTATATATTAGCACATACCGTAGAAGAGTTATTATTTAATACAAATAAAAGGACACAGTATAATGGTAAAGAATTAATAGACGAGTATTTTTTAAAAGATAAAGAAATTGATATTTCCAGTTATAAAATGGGACCAAACGTTCCAAAATTAGACCAGTTGTTTATGAATCATTTGTTAAAATAAATATAAATACTACTATTAATAGTATTGATGACAAATGAACTAAATATGGATTTATTGATGAAATCGTTAGAAAATGAAGACAATGATTGTTTAATGAATTTAGATACCAAAACTATACAAAAAATTAAAAACGATATGCTACAAAAATTAAATTTACCAAAAGATAAATTAAAATCAATACATAAATCATTAAAACAATATAGATTTATAGATGAAATTCCCGACATAAAATACGGTGCTTATGTTAGATGGATTAAATTGAATAATCCAGATAATTTAAAATTAACAAATGGTGGATTAGTGTGTGATATTAAAATATGCAATGATAATGTTATTATTGTATGCAAGAATAGTTTCAATCGATTTTTTCAGTTAAAATTAAACGAATGTTTTGTATTTCAAAAAATAACAGATCAAGAAAAGGTTTTATTATCAGCACTTGATTATTTAAATGGGTAAAATCATTTTTTTTTACGAGTTTTGGATTTTTTATATTTTGCTAAATTTTTACTGGTTCCTTTTTTTGGTACAAATTTAGCTTTACCTTTACATCTAAACCCATAATTTATGATATTTTTATTTAATATAACGGTCTTTCTGCACAACGCAATTGCATTTTGTTCATTTTTAATGAATGGATCTACTTTTTTAATACATCTACATAATTTGTTAGCTAATATATTTTCTGCTTTTTGTTTTATTTGCCTCTTGTTCATATTTGAGATGTCAATTTTATAAAATTTTATTATATCTAAATAATCTTTATATGTTAGATCCATAACAACAATATATATATATTGTTAGTTTATAATAATTAATAATATATATATTAAATATGTCTATTATTAATCCCAATAATATTGTTGTTTTTGATTTAGATGAAACATTGGGATACTTTTACCAATTAAGTATATTTTGGAATATGTTAAATGATTATTTTAAAACATATTTATCCGAAGAAGATTTTATTAAAGTATTAGAACTATATCCAGAATTTTTAAGACCAAATATAATAGATATTTTAAAATATGTAATAAAAAAGAAAAGAAATAAAAAATGTAGTAAGATAATGATATACACTAATAATCAAGGAGAGAAAAAATGGACTCAAATGATTTGTAAATTTTTTGATAGAAAATTAAAAACTAAGACATTTGATCAAATTATTGCAGCATTTAAAGTTAATGGTGAAAAGGTAGAATTATGTAGGTCTAGTCATGATAAAAGTGTTAGTGATTTAATTAATTGTACAAAAATACCAGAAAATACAAGAATATGTTTTTTAGATGACCAGTTTCATTCATTGATGGAGCACGACAATGTCTATTATATAAATCTTAAACCATATGAACATTCTATATCTTTCGAAGAAATGGCAGTAAGATATTATAATAAATTTAATAATAAATTTAATAAAATAGATAAGGATGACTTTATTAATTTTGCTATTAAATATATGAAATTAAAATACAAATATAATTCAAAAAGCGAAAATGAACAACAAATAGATAATATTATAAGTAAAAAAATATTAATACATTTAAAAGATTTTTTTAAGGATACATTAAAAATAAAGAAAACTAAAAAACACAAGAATAAAAACAAGAATAAAACACAAAAAATTAAATAGAACTATACAAGTCACCCATTAAATTATATATTATTTCGGTTAAAGTGGTTGTTAATAGTAGAAAAATACCTGATGAAAAAGCCACTTTTCTGTCAAATTCAACATCTTTTTTGGTAATATTTCTTATTTTTTTAAAGGGATTAAAACGTATAATTAAAAATAGACAAACATAATATTTTAACATTTTTTGCAATAATAAAATATGCGTTGGGGCAAATGTTACTATTCCAGTAAGAGTTAATAAAAAAACAGAATATGATAATAAGCTTCCATATAAATAAAATTGTTGGTGTAATTTATAATCTTTAATTTTCATTTTATTATAATTAAAGATTTTATTTCATAAAAATTTTTATTTTATAATATTATTAACAGTGTCGTAAATATCTAATGTTCGCGCACTACAATCATCAGCGTCGACATATTTTGGCATCCAAAAATAAGGAATGCATCGCTCAGTTCCAAAGTAATGTTTATCATATATGGAACGATAATAAATTTGTTCAGTTGAAGTAGGAATATTGTGATTGGAATTAGATGTAAATTCACTATTATTGTCTTTTAATTTATTTTGAATGATTTCAAACCATGAACCATTGTTACCTGATACACCATCACTAAATGCTTCTTTGGTTCTCCACAATATATTACTGGGTAATAAATCTGGATATACATATTCAACTGCAGTTCTCAGTAATTGTTTTTCACATCTATATTTAGTTATGGTTGAAGTTAATGGATTTCGCATATTTATAGCTAATGATAAATAAAAATTAACAAAAGTCCTATCTAAAAACGGTGTTCTTGGTTCTAATCCATGACATGATATACACCTATCTGACCGCAATACATCAAAAGTGTGAATATTTTCTAATAAACGGCGACATTCATTATCAAATTCTATCGAGCAAGGTGTTTTTAAAAAATATAAATATCCGCCTGTTAATTCGTCGCTTCCATCACCATTAAAAACAACTTTTGCATCACTATGTTCAGATATATATTTTCCAACTAGATAGTTACCAACGCTAGCACGAACAGTAGTTGTATCATAACTTTCAATAGTTTTTATTACTTCTGGAATAGAATTAAAAAATTCATCATCAGACATAATTATTTCAGTATGTGTTGTTTTCAAATATTCTGCAACTTCTTTAGCCTTTTTTAAATCTTCCGAACCCTTCATTCCAATACTATATGTTTTCAATTCACCCGTATAATGTTTTTTAACAAGAGCAGTAATCAAACTACTATCCAAACCTCCAGATAATAAACATGCAATAGGCCTATCTGTTGTCCCTATTACACGTTTCTTAACTGCGTTTTCTAGATAGAAAATTATTTTTGAATATGTATCTTCAATATCGTTATCATAATTATAATTCAGTATACACGATGGAAAATTGGTAGAAATATATTTTTTATTTTGTATTTTATATTTCCATTCAGAATTAACTTTAAAACTCATAGTATATTCAGAATAACTACCCGGTTCAAATGGAATAATTTCAAATGATTTATAAATATTATATACATTGGACGTGGCTTGACTATTAAATAAATGACTTTTATTTGTATACATTAAAACTTGTTCGTTATTATATAAAAGTGGATGTAAAGCTTTTATTTCTGATGCAAACCCAATAATATTTTCGCTCGTGATATTTGAATTGTTGAAAATATTTTTATTTTCAACTTGTGTTTGTTGTTTTCTTAAAACAAACAGTGGTCTAACACCAAATGGATCACGCGCAATATATATTTTATTATTACTTGTTACATCACTATTATCATATAATATAAATGAAAATACCCCGTCTAATAAACGTAAAGTATGTTCAATTCCATAAATTTTGTATAGATGAATTATAATTTCACAATCTGAACCTGTTTTAGGAAGTATTTTATATGTTTCATATAAATCTTTAAACAGAGCTCTATAATTATATATTTCACCATTACATACGAGAGTAACACCATTAATAGTAATGGGTTGATTTGAATCATCATTTATTCCATTGATTGCAAGTCTTTTAAAACCCAATACCAATTTATCACTGTATGTATTGAATTTAGAACTTTCGGGTCCTCTAGGATTTAATGTATGAAAAGCATTTTCCATTTTGCTATTATCAAACGTAGACTTGTTATTCAATATGGCAAATATGCCGCACATTACATATTTATGTATTTTGTTTTTATATTAATAATTAAATTCTATATATACTCTATATTATGTTTAACAATCACGAGTCATATATAACACAAATAGATAGAGTTCAAGATTTAAATAATAGAATATACCAAAGAAATATCCCATCATCTAATTTAGTACCTAATATTAATACCAGAGCTGTATCTACAAAATATTCATTAATGCCAATATTTGATATTCGCAAAGAAACAAATACACCATTAAAAAAATACGAACCATATGTTGTTGAAGAAACTTTTAATCCAGGGTCGTCAAAAGGACCTTATAATGGTTTTGCTTCTAACATTAATAATGAATCGAGATTACGTAATCAGTATTTTTCACTTCAAAATTGTGAGAAATCGGTATATGTTCCTTCTAGTAAGAGTGATTTATATGAAGTAACAGTTAGCGGGCGAAAAGAATTACAAACACACAACAATCTATTTTCAAATCATAATTTAGGAAATTTTAACCCTAATACACACAATATTGGTCAAAATTTATTTTATAATTTTACAAGACAACAAATGAAAGATGTTTAAATGAAAGATGTTTAAATGAAAGATGTTTAAATAATTATATTTTTATAATACTAATTATTTAATGAGTAAAACAAACAACGATATATTGAAATATCTTACGAATCCAATATATCAAAATACCAAAAATAATAACATTAATAATATTAATAATATTAGTGACGAAGATAAAGATTTTTATAGAAAACGTGTTTTATTATTAGGAAAGGAAATATATTCAGGTATTCATTATGATGATACATTAAATAAAACTTATGAAGATTTTATCTATTTAGCTATCAACTATTGTAAAGTAACAGATACTAAAGATATATTGCAAGAAGAATATGATAAGTTAAATAATGTAAATAATGTAAATAATAAAACTAATAATGCAATAGATACATCGTTTAATATAAATAAAACTAACGACATAGTGTTTAATTCTAAGACAGTAAACAATACAAATCTAGATACATTTTTACATATTAAAAAACCCCCTATTAAAGATAATTTCATACCACAGCAAAAAAATATTAATCTAAAAACTAGTAAATTTAAAAAGAAAGGAATAAAAGAAAAAAAAAGTAAGAAAGATAAGAAAGATAAAATATCATAATATTTTATTATGAATAAAAATAATAGAACATTAAAGATTAAAAATAAATCAGGAAAAAACAAAACCAAAGTTAATAAATCAAATAAACATTATAAGAAAAACACTTGTAGTCCAATGTCAAAGAAAAATTATACTTGTTATAATGATAAATCATTATCTAATATGAAAATCTTATGGAACAAGAGACATCCTGATTCTAAGATAGAATCTAATAATCCTAAAGAAATATGGAATCATTTAAAATACAGTATGAATAATGTATGTAATAATGAAAAATGTTGGTTGAAACAACAGTTTATGGATAATAATTTAACATCAGATTTAACATTATATACTTTTGCACCGAGTGCACCGGAAAAATGGCTTGAAAATCCAAATGAATGGTTAAACAGTAATGATATTATAAATGTAATGAAACAATATGAACATAAACATGATAATTTCGATTTTATAGGTCCAGCACCAATAGATTTCGATACACTTGTAAATGGTGTCTGTGTGTGGCCTGAATTATGTAAATTTGATTTAATTAAACAAATTAAAAAAAATAAAACGAAAATTGGTGTTGTTTTTAATTTAGATAAACATGACATGGGTGGTTCTCATTGGCTTACATTATATGTAGATGTAAATAAAAAATTTATATTATTTTTCAACAGTACAGGCGAAGAACCAACACCAGAAATAAAAGCATTAATAGATCGTATTAACGAACAAGCAAAATCTATTAACTTAGATTTCGAATATTTGGAAAATAAAAAAAATCATCAACGCGAAAATACAGAATGTGGTATATATTGTTTATACTGTATTACTGAATTATTAGAAAATAATAAAGAACCCGAATACTTTCTAACACATCGTATTCCCGATAAAAAAATGGAGGAATTACGATATAAATATTTTAATAAATTTAATAATGAATAA
>CEQN01057225.1_pt1 | contig 21914 bp, 18 predicted proteins | sample 427011 | NCBI WGS metagenome assembly CEQN01 (sample SAMEA2621277, study PRJEB7988) | marine metagenome | biome: marine biome (ENVO:00000447); feature: deep chlorophyll maximum layer (ENVO:xxxxxxxx); material: "saline water (ENVO:00002010), including plankton (ENVO:xxxxxxxx)" | depth 120 m
CAGAGTAGTAAAAGAAATAATAGAAGAATAAAATGGCAACAATTGAAGATTTATACAAAGGTTCAGACTTCTCTAAACTACCAAATAAAGGAGCAGATAAAACTCCTATTGATTTAGATGGTGGTAAAGATTTAAGAAAACCTTCTAATTTAGAAAAAGCTAGAGGCGGTAAAGTAAACCTAAGCAAATATTCAGATTCAGTAAAAAGATAGTATTTGGCTTTACTTTTATCAAAAAACTGGTTATATATCCATGTACCAAAGACAGCAGGTACATCAATTTCAAATGTTTTAGAAACTCATAATTGTGAGCATCTAGCAACACATGGTAAATTAAACTCACAAAGAAACTTAAAAGGTAAATATGTTTTTGGATTTGTACGAAATCCATTTACTCGTTTTGCCTCATTGTATTATTCTCATATTAGAGAAAATGGGAAAATACCAATTGAAGAGTTTATAGACACTCATGAGAAATGGGATTATTTTTTTGATACTCAAACAGACTGGTTAGAGTATAATGGAAAATTAGACAGAATAGATTATATAGGTAAGTATGAAACCTTACATGAAGATTTAAAACAAATCGGAAGTAAAATAGATATTGATTTAAAAAACATACCTCTGTTAAATCAAAACAGTATAAGAAATACATTTCCACAAATGGATATGTATAATTATTACAGAAATAGATGTTACACAAATCCTAAAGTTGTACAATTCGTAAGAAATAAATACAGAAAGGATTTTAAAAATTTTGACTATGGCTTGGCATTATGAAGGTAAGGTAATAACAGAACTTTCTGATATACCTGAAGGGTCAATAGGATTTATATACAAAATTACTAATAAAGAAACTAGGCAGTTTTATATAGGTAAAAAATCACTATATTCCCATAGAACACTTCCCCCACTAAAAGGATACAAAAGAAAACGAAAGGTTATAAAAGAATCAAAATGGAGAGATTATAGTTCATCCAACAAAGAAGTACAAGGTTGGGATGAAGTACATAAACAAATACTTAGATTTTGTTTCACTAAAAAAGCATTAACTTACTATGAGTTAAAAGAACAATTTAGACACGATTGTTTAGAAAGAGAAGAATCATTAAATGATAACTTACTTGGTAAATTTTTCAAGAAAGATTTAGAATAATGAAAAAAGAAGATTGTGTTAAACTAATAAAACAAATCGAAGAATCAAATACAACTTTTGAATCAGTAGATTTTCCACATAAAAAACATTACAAGACAGATATTAACACACCAATGTTTAGTTGGTTTATTGATATTATTAAAAAAGAAGTAAAAGAGTTAAATAAAAATTATATTCCAACAGATTGGATTACACTTCTACTATATAAGAAAGGTGATTTTTTTAATAAACATACAGATGCCTCATCATATCCAGGCTATTTAAGTGCTGGATACCTTCTAAACGAAGATTTCTCTGGAGGTGAGTTTGTGATAGAAAATGAAAAGTTATCCTCTAATATAGGGGACTTATTCACTTTTGGAAGGGATGATACTCATTATGTAACACCAGTCACAGAGGGAATTAGGTATTCAATACATTTTTCCATTCTTTTAGACAAAAAAAGTGTAATTTAATTTGGAATTGTCAATTTTTATTTGTATATTAGCTCTGTATATTGTATAAATTATGCTCTCACAACGAGATAAATCGGTTATAATTAGTATCTTAGATGAGGTTTTAGGGGTTGGTACATCCCTAAGAGGAAATGAGCAAGCACATCACTGTCCATTCTGTCATCATCATAAAAAGAAACTACAAATAAACTTAAATACACAACAATGGCATTGTTGGGTTTGTGACGCAAAAGGTAAGAAGATTCAAACTCTTCTTAAAAGATTACATACCGATTCGAAAAAAATACGAAAAGTTTTCGAAATATATGGAGATGATTATATTGTATCATCTACACCTACTGAAGAAGAAAAAGTAGAACTTAGGTTACCTCGTGAATTTAAATCATTATTGGAAAAACCAAAAGGACTATTTAATCCAATATACAAAAAATCCCTTCAGTATGCTAAAGATAGAGGTATTACTAAAGAAGATATTATTAGATATAATATTGGGTATTGTGACGGTGGTATGTATTCTGGTAGGATTATTATTCCTTCCTACGATTCTGATAATAGACTCAATTACTTCATCGCGAGGTCTGTATTTAGTGAGGAAAAATTTAAATATAAAAATCCGCCAGTTTCAAAGAATGTTACAATCTTCGAAAACCAAATAAATTGGAATGAACCATTAACATTAGTAGAGGGTGTTTTTGATGCAATGGCTGTTAAAAGAAATGCAATACCCTTACTAGGTAAATTCATTCCAAAAACATTAATGGATAATATCTATAAAAAAGGTATAAAAGAAATAAAAATATTATTAGATGAAGATGCACAAGACCAGGCACTTTATTATGTAAGTTACTTTATGAATAATGGGATAACTGTTACAAATGTTCTACCGACTGGAAAAGATGCAGGTGATATGGGATTCACCGAAGTAAATCAAAAATTAAAAGAAACAAAGAAAACAGCATTTGAAGATGTAGTTTTTCAAAAACTAAAAGGGTTATGATTCACACATTAGAGATGCCATATAATCAAGGATTATATGTTCAATGGAAAGATTTACTAAAATCTACGGGTTTACCATATAATACTATTATAGAAAATACTACTGAATCTGATTTAGATTTCGAATCTTATTTATCAATTCAAAGTAACATAGATTATATAAACTCATTAGTAAAATCATCAGATACTTTAATAATAGATTCTAGTTATATAAAAAGATATACTGGTCAATTACTAGATGAAAATGAATTATCATCTTTTAAAGAAAAATTAAATTCTAACAATATTATAATCATACATCCAGATACTGGTTATAGTTGTGATTCTGCTTATAGAAAAGATGGTTTAAAAATATTAACACCAACATATGGTGAATTGTGGGCAACAAAAAAAGTACAACAACATTATAATTTTTATGTTTGTAATGGAGGATATCAAGATTTAAGATGGTTAGCCCAAGTAGTATTTAGAAGATATCCAGATATGAAAAGAGCAAAAAAGTTTTTATCATATAATGGAGTTTATAAGTTTCAAAGAAGTATGATTCATAAAGCATTAAAAGATAATGATTTATTAAAAGATTCATTTTTCTCTTATAATGCCTATAATATATTTGATGAAAACTGTAATCAAGAAAAAGAAAGAGATATAGATTTTAATAACTTTTTAGCAGAAGTTTCTCACCTAACCGAATATCATTCTAAATTAGAAATAAGAAATTTAAAAGACTGGAAAGAGAAAATATTAAAAGATAACTATACAGAACAAGAACATAAATCTTTATTAGAAGATTTACCAATAGTATTAGATTATATTCCAAACCTTTCAAATGTAGACCAATATGCATTTACACTTCCATATACATCTAATTCATATATTGAAATAATAGGATGTACAAGTTTATCAAACTATGATAGACAAGTATATACATCAGAAAAAATATTTAAACCTTTTATGTCATATAATATTCCTTTATTCATAGGACAGAAAGGATTACTAAAAACACTTAAAAAACTTGGATTCGATTTATTCGATGATGTGATAGATACATCATATGATGATATTGAGTGCAATCTTGAAAGAACAATAAAAGCAACTGAAAATATAGTAAGATTAGGAAAACTTTCAATAGAAGAAATCCATGAACTATATAATCAAAGTAGAGAAAAGTTAGAACATAACAATTATATAATGAGAGAGTTGTACCATAAACAAGTTGAAACTTTCAAAAATTTATTAAATAATAATTTATGATAATAAACAAGGTTTATCACTTGGCAGATTTACATATTCGTAATCTCCAAAGACACAAAGAATACAAAATAGTATTCAAACGATTCCTAAAACAAGTTAAAGAAGATAATATAGAAGATTCACTCATCTATATTGCTGGTGATATTGCTCACGCTAAAACAGAGATGTCACCAGAACTCGTACACGAAATAAGCTGGTTTCTCACAGAGTGTGCGAAGTTAAGAGAAACTGTATTAATCACAGGTAACCACGATTGTAATTTAAATAATTCCCATAGACTCGATGTACTCACACCTATTATCAAAAATCTTGGAAATAACCGAATTCATTATCTTCGTGATACTGGTGTCTATAATATCCATAATCTTACTTTCGTTGTCTATTCTATATTGGATGACAAGGAAAATTGGCCTAAAGGAGATACCATTGATGGAGAAAATAAAATCGTTTTATTTCATGGACCAGTAAACAAAGCTCAAACAGATATTGGCTATACCGTCTCTTCTAACTCATTCCAAGTGGATATGTTTGATGGATTCGATATGGCCATGTTGGGTGATATTCACAAGAGACAAACCTTTGGTGAAGGATACGAACATATTGCTTATGCTGGTTCTATGATTCAACAAAATCATGGTGAGTTACTAGAGAATCATGGATACTTACTTTGGGATATTCCAACACGAACTTTTAGTGAACACCATCTTCATAATGATTATGGATTCTTAACTGTTGATGTAGTAAAAGGAAAGATACCACAATGGGTTTACGATGAGATAGGTACAAAACTACCTAAACATCCAAGATTAAGGTTACGATTTACAAAAACTGAAGCTAGTGATATGAAACGATGTATCACCGAGTTAAAAAAATTATTTAAGGTTCAAGAAGTTACTGTAACAAGAACAGATACAATCGGACAACTTAAAACAAATCAAAAGGTAAACAAAAACATTGTTGGTAATGTCAAGGATGAAACCTTCCAAAACCAACTCATCAGAGATTACTTAGAAAGACAATATCTATTAGATTCAGAAGAACTAGATAGTATTCAAGAAATAAATACAGAACTAAACTCAAGGATAGATGATTCAGATTCTGCTGGTAATATATTATGGACACCAAAAGAGTTTCAGTTTTCTAATATGTTCTCATATGGTGAGGATAATCTAGTAAGGTTTGATAAAGCACAAGGTATCGTAGGAATTTTTGCTCCAAACGCAAGTGGTAAATCATCTCTATTCGATGCACTATGTTTTTGTATTTACGATAAAACATCTCGTACTACTTCATCTAAAAACATTCTTAACAATCGTAAGGATAAGTTCTATTGTAAGTTTAACTTTGAAATAGATAATATAAATTATTTTATTGAAAGAACTGCTAAATGGACACGAAGAGGAACGAATCTTAAAGTTGATGTTAACTTTTGGAAAGAAGATGCAGGAGTAATTGAATCATTGAATGGTGAACAACGAAGAGAGACAAACAAGGAAATAGAAAAGTATTTAGGTAAGTTTGAGGATTTTGTATTAACTACTCTTTCACTACAAGGTAACAACGCTTTATTCATTGATAAATCACAATCGGAAAGAAAAGAAACTCTTTCTCAATTTATTGGAGTGGATATCTTTGATAAACTATATCAACAAGCAAGTGAACAAAACAGAGATAATGCAACACTTATCAGAAAGTTTAAGTCTGACGATTTTACGACGAAATTGGCCGAAATCGATACAAAGTTGAAAGGGGAGAAATCTGCATACAAGTTACTAGAGATACAACAAGATAAATGTAAGAAAGAAGAAGAGAAGTTAAATAAGGAAATAATCAAGTTAAATGGAAAGATTGTAAATCTAAATGCAGATAGTGGTGTATCAATTGAAGAATTAGAAAAAAGATTAAAAATCCTAGAAAAGAAAAAGGATGATACAACAAAACAAAAAGATTCTATTCAAGATAGAATTAGTCATAGAGAAGAACTACAACTTGAATTAGAAGAAATACTTGATAAATTTGATGAAGAAGTATTAGAAAATAGTATTGGTATTTTAAAGATAAAAAAGGTAAAATTATCTGATGTGGAATCTGATATCGAAAAAGTAAATATAAAATTAGAATCTTTGTACGATAGAAAAGACCATTTAGATTCTCATAAATACAACGAAGAATGTGATGTTTGTATGGAAAACTCTAAATCTATACTAGATACAAAAGAAAAAGTTGAGTCTGAAATACAAGAAAAGGAATCAGAATTACAGTCATTACGAAAAGAAAAGTTAGATATAAATGTTGAAATAGATTCTTTAAAAGGTTATGAAAAAGAATGGAAAAACTTCAAAGAAGCTCAAGAAAAAGAAGATAAGATAGATAGAGAGTTGAGTGGACTTATCAACAAGTTATCAACAACCGAAACTGAAGAATACAAGTATATTACACAATTTGGTCAACAAGAACAACTTGTTACCGAATACTATAAGAACGAAAAACAAATAAAAAAGAACAAAGAAATAAGAGATGAGATAGTAAATGTTCGTTCTGAGTGGGATGTTATAAAACAAGATATAAAAAATAATAATAAAGATATATTACAACTAAATGGTAAAATATCTGCACTTCAGAATCAAAAAGAAATTATAGAAGATAGAATACAAGAAGTAAAAAACTTAGAAGCACAGAGTAAACTATATGATTTCTATTTAAATGCATTAAGTAGAGATGGTGTATCATATGAATTAATTGAAAAGGCACTTCCGATGTTAGAGGGTGAAGTAAACAACATCTTAGGACAAATTGTAGAGTTCGGAATGCAATTGGAAATTGATGGTAAGAACATTAATGCCTACTTAGTATATGGTGACCAAAGATGGAGTTTAGAAATGTGTAGTGGTATGGAAAGATTTATTAGTGGTTTAGCAATCCGAGTTGCTCTAATCAATGTATGTAACCTACCACGACCTAATTTCCTTGTGATAGATGAAGGATTTGGAACATTAGATAGTGAGAACTTACAATCACTATTTATGTTGTTTACATATCTTAAAACACAATTTGATTTTGTAATGGTAATATCTCACATTGATTCTATGCGAGATGTTGTAGATGGTTTAGTTGAAATAAAGAAAGAAAAAGGATTCTCAAATGTTAAGTATTAACTCTTAATACATTTTGAGTAGGAATATCTTTTTTGATTTTTTCCTTAATTAATTTTTCAATCAATCCACTTTTACTGTAACCATTATCTGCACAGTAATCACTTAACAATTTAAGTGTTTCTTTTCTAATTTGTATAGTAGAATATTTTCCCATAGGTTTCCATAGAATATATATACACTTATTAAATAACTCAATATTTATAGAGGTATGGCAATAATCAAAAAATTTTCATCCCTAGAGAATTTGAGTAGATTCGGTGTATTCCTAAACGATACCAACCCAAACTCAACATACTTTAGAATTACAGAATTAGGTGAAAACCTTACTGGTGGTAAGAATGGATTTCTTATCGAAGGTTCTGAGTGTCTAAAAGAAACTACTGAAATAAAAATAGAAGTTTTAGATGTAAATGGTAATCCTATATATTTCGAATTAGGTTCAGGAGTTCCTCAATACTACGAAGGATTATCTAAAGTAGTTGGAATTTATGTATATGAAGATACTCCTATTGGATTAGGTAAAGTTACTGTACTTGGAGAGTTAAAATCATATTTTGATAATGATGGTAATAAAATAGATGTACCAGATGATTGGAAAGGTATATATAATGTTAAGTGGGAAAAACAACTTAACATCAACAGAAATCTTGCTAATGAAACAAGAGTTAGATTTTTTAAAAGACCAAATATTTCTATTGAAGAAATATCAAAACCATTATTTACTAAAACAATACCAACAATAACTCAGAGTGGTAGTTTAGATGGAATCCCTTTACAACCAGAAGCTGGTACAAATTATAGTAATTATGGAGGAGGAGTATTATATAGATTAAAAGTTAACTCTGGTCCTAACTTCACTTCATCGATAGATGAAAATACAATATTATTTCCAAGTTTAAATTATAATCCAACTGTAAAAGAGGCACTAAGTGAAACAGAAGTTTTAGTAGATAGTGCATATACAGGTTCTGATGGATTAGTTGCAGGATTTACAAATGTAGGATACACTTCATCTTTTGATAACGAAGAAGGTATTACAGTAACCGAATCAGCATTGACTGGTTCATTTGCCAAAATAAAAATAACAAACTTAAAAACATTTGTTGGTGATGTTGCAAGAATAAAAGTATTTAGAAAATCAAGAAACGAAACTGGTGATTTTACACTTGTACAAGAACAAAAACTAGAATCAACAGAACTACTAAAAGATATAACAACAGCTGCAGATACAGAACTTTCTTATGGTATATTTAATAATTACAATTTATCAAATTATTGGATTACATCATCTGCAACTCATCCAGTCACATTAGATAATACACAATTACTAAATAGTGTAAAAGTAGATTATGGTGGAAGTGGTACTCAACTAATATATACATCAGAATCGTTAGATATTGGAAACGATATAGAATACAATCTTTCCTTTAAAACGAAATTATCAGGTTCCGCAAGTACATCTAAACAAATACACGCATATTTAAGTGGTTCTGAATTTACACAATCAATAGTAATAGTTAGTGGTTCTAATGATACACTACAAAAATTTGATGTTAATAAAAATATCATTTCAACAAACTCAGGTAGTGCAAGATTGGTTTTAGAAACAACTGGTGATGATTGGTATATTTCAAATGTATCTTTCAGAAATGCAGAAGAAACTTCTTTTTCACCAGATGAATTTACACTTGTACAAGAAGTACCAAGAAAATTAGATTCTGAATTTTTTGATTTTAAATTTGAATTCTATGATATAAATAATAACTTTATACCAGTAGAAGTAAAGAAATCCAAAAACTTTAGTGGTGGTAATTTAACAACAACATCAAATGTTAGATTGTTAGAATTCGAAACCGATAGAACAGCATTTAGATTTTCAAGTGGTTCATTAGGTAACCCACCATTCCAACAATCAAGATTTAAAGTAACATCAAATGGATTGACTGGTTCAATTACATTTGCATCTGCTGCATTTGATAAAAATGGTACATTTATAGACCCATCATCTTATAGTGGAGCATATCCTGGTGCATTAAATACTAACAATGTTTTAACAATTGCATCATTTAGCGGTTCAGATGCATCTGTTATAGTTGGTTCGATTACTTATACCGCATCTATCGAGGATAAAGAAGAAATAGAAACTATAACAAGATTCGAAGATGGTGAACCTGCATCTGCACTTATTGTAACTTCAAACCAAAATCAATTCTTTTATAAGGCAACTGATTTATCAGTAGAACCATCTGGTCAAAGTATAACAATACAGGCACAAAGAAAAAACCTTGCATCAGATACAACAACACTTACAGTAAATAGTGGAAGTGGTAAACCTGGTCTTACACAAGGTTCAACAGTAAATGGTATAACAACTTTTACATTGAATGCATCTGATTATGCATTTGGAAAAGGTAATACAACATATGAATTTAGTGGTTCAGATGAATTTGGTTCTGTATTTACAGATAGAATCTCTGTATCACCAGTTAAGAAATTAGATGGTATTAGTTTTAATACTACAACAAACAATCAAACATTTAACGCAACTTCACAAAGTTCTGTATCATCACTAGCAGATAGTAGTGGTTCAGTAACATTTAGAATCGGTGCAGAAACAATACAACATCAACAAGGATTATCTACGAATAACAGATTTGATATTGTTGGTATTACTGGTTCTGGTGTAACACCAACAGATACTACTCCAACTAAAAATGAATATTCACTTTCTGCATTTGGTTCAGATAGTGGTTCATTAACAATCAACATAAATTATAAAGATGGTAGTGGAGATGTAACTGAACACCAACAAATAGTAAATTATACAAAAGCAATTGCTGGAAACATTGGAGCAGATGGAACAGATGGTACAGATGGAACAGATGGTGATGATGGAGCTCCTGGCCCTCCTGGACCTGGTGTAACATATAGAGGTACTTGGGCATTAAATCAAGAATATGTTTCTTCATCATTAAGAAGAGATGTTGTACAAGGTTCTAATGGAGAATATTATTTAGCAAAATCTTCTCATACAGCATCTAACTCAAACCAACAACCAACATCAGGTGGTTCATATACCACATATTGGGATACCTTTGGTGCAACATTTAGTTCAGTTGCAACAGATGTTTTATTCTCACAAGATGTATATGCAAACAGAACAGTAAATGTAGGTTCAAGTGGTTCTGGTTATCCAGTCATAGCATTAAATGCAGATACCTCAAACGCAGGAAGTAGTCAAAATCCATACATTGCAGTTGGTGGAATTACTTCATATGCTGCAAATGAAGGAATTTATATAGGTAGACATGGTGGTAGTAGTAATGTAATGAGTTTAAAGGGTGGTGCATCTGATGGATTCCTTACATGGGATGGTAGTAACTTAAATGTAAAAGGTGCGATAACAATCACTGCAGGTGGTAACGCAGCAACTACAACAGATACCGCTAATGCAGTAACAAGTGGTTCTGCAGCAGCAACTAACGCAGTAACAAGTGGTTCTGCAGCAGCAAGTAATGCAGTAACGAGTGGTTCTGCAGCAGCTTCAACTGCTCAATCAAATGCAATTGCTTCATCAACTACACTTTTGAATACAAGTGCATCTGCTCTTCAAGGAAACATCGATACCGCCCAAACAACTGCAAATACTGGTGTTTCAGATGCTGCAACTGCTCAATCAACCGCAAATACTGCCAATACGGCAGCAACTAACGCTCAATCAACCGCAAATACAGCCAATTCAACCGCAAATACTGCCTTAACTGCAGCTGGAGCTAGTGGTTCGGTTGACCCCACTACTGGTAAACTAATAAAAGCTATATCACCAAGTGGAGCTGGTTTATTTTTAGGAGCAGATAATTTTGGATATTATGCAAATTCAAATTGGACATCATATCTATCAAGTAGTGGTGATTTTGAATTAAGTGGTAGTACTGGTTTCTTACAATGGAATCAAGGTTCATCATCATTATTAGTACATGGTAGAATTAGTGGTTCATCAATAGAAGGGGGTTCACTTGCTGGTAGTACCATTGCAGTAGGTGCAGATTTAGGAAACCCAAAATTTTCAGTTGATATAGATGGAAATATGGCATGTCAAGATGCAACTGTATCGGGTTCTATTCAATTAACATCTGGTGTTGTAGGATTATGGGAAGCACAAGAATCATCTTCAGGTGGAAAATTTGTATCTATAAATGATGATTTGATTTTAGACCCTGTCGTACCTGAAATAATATTCAAAACTGGTTCCCAAACTAAGTTAAGATTAAAACCAGCAGATGAGTGGGCAAGTGCTGCAGGTGGAAATGTTAGTATAACCGATATGGATTATACTATTGGTTCATCACCTTCTTTACCACAGAGTAACGCAGATAATAATTCTCTTGTTTATTCAACAGATTTAGAAGAAACATTAACGGCAACAACATATACAGTAGAACAAGATGGAACTTACGATATTCAAGTTTACAGACCAAATTCTCTTAGTATAAGTACACCATCTTCAGTTCCAGGTGGTACAACTGATTATCCAAATTACTCACCTACAAATGCAATACAAACACATCCCCCTTATGTTCAATCTGGATTTGGTAGTAGACACTATTTTTACTTCTATCTACAAGCAGTAAATCAAACAACAAGTGCAGAAACAAATGTTTTAGTATGGAGTGGTAATGACAGAGGAGCATATACACAAACTCAATATTGGCAATCAGTATCTACTGGATATGGATATCAATGGCAAAGTGCTGGTGGTTCATCAACAAGTGCATATGCAAGTGGTGAAATATCTTCAACTGCTCAACAAACTAAAAGTATTACATTAACTGCAGGAACATATAAATTTAGATATTTTTTAAGACTTGCATCTCAAAGTGGATATAAATACGATTATGATTCATCTGGTAATGGAACACAAACTTTTTACCAAACTCAACCGAGTTCAGTAACATATACTATGGCTTCATATCCTCATGCTAATGTGACTATCGTTGTACCAACGAATGTTGTTGAATTAACTGCAAAAGGATTACAGGTTTTAAATGATTCAACAAAATATGTTCAGATTGAAAGACAGGGTAGTGGATGGGGTTCTCAACCAACACTTATTAATGTAGTAGGTGGAAAAATAAATGTTACCGGTGATTCAACTACAACCTCTGCCGATTTAGTGGCAAAATATATTCAAACTTCTTCTGGTTCAATGAACTATCTAAATCTTGCTTATTATTATGATAGAACAACATTAGGAAATATTAGAGGTGATACTTATATTTACGGAGATGTTAATCCTGCATACCATTCAACTGGTAATACATACTATGATTTTGGTAGTTCGACTACATATTGGGATGAAATGTATGCAGATAACTTCAACGACCAATCTGATATATCAATAAAAGAAAACATTACTGGTTCAGAACTTGGATTAGATTTTGTAAATTCACTAAGACCAGTTCAATATAATAAGATAGGTAGTACAAAGAAAAGGACTAGATATGGTCTTATTGCTCAAGAAGTTTCAGAATCTCTTGGTCAATTTGGAAAAACTACTCAAGATTTTAAAGGATTAAATACAGGTTCAAGTAAAGTTGCTAGTTATGAAAAGAAATTTGAAAAACCAATTTCTGAAATAGTATCAAGTGGTTCATATAATTTAGATTATCAAAATGAAAACGAGACAGGTTCAGCTCCGATAACTCAAGAATGGGTTGATAATGAAATTAGTGCATCAAAATGGACATTAAGTTATACCGAATTTATTGCTCCATTAATTAAATCAGTACAAGAATTATCTGCAAAGGTAACACAATTAGAAAACCAAATAAGTGGTTCTGAATGAAATTATTAGTAACAACAGGTTGTGGTAACATAATACAAGGTGGAGCAGATATATGGGTCAATCACTTTATTGATTTAGTTCTACCAAAACTCAAAGATGATTATTTTATATTTGTAGATGGAAGAAAACCAGTAGGTTGGGAATCTGATATAAAAAATATTCACTTTCATGGAGATGATTCTGCACGCTCTAAAGAACTTTTAGAAGAATGTGATGAAATACACTTCTTACACGCAAACTATCACAAGAGAGAACATTTATGGGAACATAAAGATAAGTGGGGAATTATATTTGTACATGCATATTTACCTGATATGTTAAAGTATGGTGATTCAGTAAAACAATTCAACACAAATGTAAATGAAGATGATTTCTTAGAATTATTACATTATTGTAAAAAAAGAATTTGGATAGGAAATAACGATTCTCAACTTTTTGAAGATTTTCCTAAAGAAACTTACACAATAACAAATTTTTATCAATTTAAACAAAATGCATTACCAAATGTAAATAATAAAAAAGTTGCATTTACTTCAAGAATTGAATCAAGAAAAAATGTACACTACTTAGATGCTGTAGAAGGATTTGTATTATCAAATAGATATGATTGGAAAAATATTACAGAAAATACTGAATTTGATTTTTCTAAAATAAAATTTTATCAATGGGATATAAAAATACACGAAAGTTTTATGAAGAAAAATTGGGGTATTGCACATTGTTGTCATACAAATGAACCCTTTGGATACAATATCTTTCAAGCAGTAGATTGGGGTAAGATTCCAATTATTCACACAAATTGGGGAGATATAGATTATAGGTACAAAGCAAACGATAAACAAAGTTTTGGATATGCATATAGTAATATTCTCAGAGATACTCCAATGCAAAGAACAAAAGAGTTTTTAAAACTAAAAAAATATCTAAAACAATTTGATAATAAAAAGAATTGGGCAAAAAAAATTATCGTTTTCTTTAATTCGTAATATATATATGTATATACGAATATTGTTACATGAGTATTATTAATTTCAATTTAGTAAAAGATTTTTTTACTAACAATCAATTTAAATCAACTGATAAAGATGGTAAGGTTTATACCGAATATAAACCTGTAAAATATCGTTGGACACATGGTGCAACTGATTGTTATCTTGGGGATGGTTTATTGGTTTATTCAATCATACAATACATGAAATATAAAACTTGTGTTGTTCTTGGTAGTGGAGGAGGATTCATCCCAAGAATAATATCACAAGCAAGAATTGATTTACATGATGTTGAAATATTTACTGGTAACAAGGCAATGGAGTGGGGTGATAGTGGTACAACAATCTTAGTTGATGCTAACAATGGAGTAAATGGTAGACCAGATTGGATTTCTGAAGATTCCTTTTTCAGAAAACATTTTCCATGTAGAATTATATTACAAACTACTGAAAAAGCATATTATGATTATTTTGTAAAAGAAGATATTAAAATTGATTATCTACATATTGATGCAGGACATTCATATGAAGATATTGAAAAAGATTTTAAATTATATTCTCAAAGATTAAATGAAGGTGGTATGATTGCAATACATGATACTGATTCAAGATACGAACAAAATCATATTATACCAAATGATATAAAAGAAGAACATCATCAGAGTTATACACATGGCCCTAATACATTTATAAAAGAAATACAAAAAAATAAAGAATGGGAAGTTTTCAATTTCTTCAATCACAAACCGAAGGCAAACAATCCAAGTTCGACGGGTCTAACTTTTTTACAGAAGAGGAAGATAAAATAAACTTGGTTACTGTTGTAGGTCACAATACAACTATCCTTCCACATATGTTAAACCACTATAAAGAAATAGTAGATGATATATATGTTGTTGTTTATAGACAACATGAAGATGATGGTATATTAGAAGAAATTAAAAATCTTGGAATCGAACCTTATAAAGTAGTTACAGAACCTAAATTTAATTGGGAAAGAGTAACAGAATTATATAATGAGGTTAAAATGACAAAACCAGAAGGATGGTGGGTTGTATCAGATGATGATGAAATCCATGTGTATCCCAAACCTCTCAGAGAAATGATTGATGAGTGTGAAGAGAATAATTGGGAGTTTATTACTGGTGGATTCTTAGATAGAATCGGAGAAGGTGGAACTTTTCCAAAAATAGAAAAAGATGATAGTGTATGGGAAAAATTTCCATATGCTGGATTTTTTAGGTATCCACTTAGTGGTGCCTGTCCCAACAAATGTTGTGTAATGAAGGGAAAAATTCATGTAACAAATGGCCAACATTATGCAATTGTTGATGGGGAAACTGTGTGGGGTGAAGAGGGTGCAAAACATTCTCTTCGTTACCCGCCTGGTAGAGGTGAAGGATTTATACAAGTTCATCACTTCAAATGGGATTCGACTGTTTTAGAACGATTAAAAGAAGTTTCGGAAACAGAAGAAGATTACACTTTTTGGGAAGAATACAAAAAGATGTACGAATCAATCAGAAACTCTGATTGGAAAATTGATATTAGTAATCCTAAGTTTGGATTGGAACAACAAGTTCCTTTTGAAAATGAACATTGGGATTACAAATATTGGAATAGATTAACTAAAGGAATATTAAAAATTTAAAATTATGGCAAACGAAACTGCAAAAGTACTCGAAGAAAGAAAAATTAAAGCGTTAGAAAAAATTGCTAACTCTTTAGATGCTATGACTTTATGGTTCGAAGAAATCGATAAAGATGAATGGGGACCGAGAGTTGAATGGTATCTTTCAATGTGGAAAGAGAAGTATATAGATGAAGAAAAGTAAACTTGGTATAGTAGTTCCTTATAGAAATAGGTCAACTCATCTTGATAAGTTTTTAAAAGAAACACCTAAGAAGTTAAAAGAACAAAACCTAGATTATGAAATCATCATTGTTGAACAAGCAGATGATAAACCTTTTAATCGAGGAAAGTTACTTAACATAGGTGTTCAGAAAGCTAAAGAAAGAAAGTGTACTTATGTTGCTCTACATGATGTGGATATGATACCATTACGCGTTGATTACTCATCAGTTGATAGACCAACTCACCTTGCAACACACTTTACATCATTTCATGGAGAAAGAAGAATTATATTCGATGAATATTTCGGAGGTGTAACTCTTTTTCCTATCCTAGATTATTTTAAAGTAAATGGTTACTCTAATGAATATTGGGGTTGGGGATATGAAGATGATGATTTAATGTATCGTTGTAGGGAAAACTATATGGATTTCAATACCAAACAAATACCTATAAAAACAACAAACTCAGCAGGGTTAGTATTTAATGGGTATGATTCAGAAGTAAGATTACCAAAACCATATCAATTTGATAACTATACAATACTACTAACATTTGAACCAGATGAAATAGAATGTGATGATGATAGGGCAATTGATGAATATGCAATTTTATCAGTACCTGGTTACGATATGGGATTTTCATATAATTCATTTAAAAGATATAAATTCGAAACTTTTACAACAAAAAAAGAATGTATAAGTTTAAAATCTGTTATTACTGAACCAAGAAGAACAACTTTAATGGTTGTGGTTGACCAGTATAATAAATTTATAAAATTATATCAAGATGGTGAATTAATTGATGAAACAACTTATGAAGGAAGATTACTTCAGTATAATAAAGAAAAGTTTATACATCTTGGACAAACACCTCAATCAGACCACAATGCAAGAAAACCATTTAAAGGAAGAATTGATTATCTTGCAATTTGGAATCATTCATTAGAAGATGGTCAAGTTAAGGCAATTTATAATAACTTACCTCTTGGTGTTCTTGAAAACTTTGAGGGATATGAAACATCACATTGTTTAGAATCTGTTTATGATGCAAAAGCATCTACATATCATAAAATATTAGATTTAAGTGGTAATAATAGACATGGGAAAATTCATCATTGTGATAGAAAACCTATTTATCACGAAGAAGATTTTAAAGAAGTTGCTGTACCATGGCGAAAGGAAGGAAGATTCTTATTATTGCCTCACGAGGATAATGGATTTTATGAGAATAAATGGATTTATACTGAAACACGAAAAAACCAAGTTAGATTTTATAACAAAGTTTTAAAAGGTAAAACAAATTGGCGAAGAGATGGATTAGATACTTTAAAATTTAAAGTAATGAGTGAAACTGAAATTGGAGGAACTGATTATTCAGGTATAATGTTATCTTGTGTATTATGAAAATAGAAAAATATAAAATAGGAATAATTGCTGGTAACTTTGATGTAATACATCCAGGTTATATAAAAATGTTTAAAGAATGTAAATCATATTGTGAAAAATTTATAATTCTATTACATACAGACCCATCGATAGAAAGACCACATAAATTAAAACCGATACTAAGTGTTGAGGAAAGAACAGAACTTTTAAATTCTATTAAATATATAGATGGAGTTAGAACCTATACTTTTGAAGATGAATTAGTACAATTAATAAAAGAATTAGAACCAGATATCAGATTTTTAGGAGATGATTATCGAGGTAAAACTTATACAGGCTTTGAACTGAATATACCAATTCATTATTTAAATAGAGACCATGGATGGAGTACAACTAAGTTTAAAAAATTAATAGCAGATACAATATGAAATTAGGAGTTTGTGTTCCTTATAGAAATAGAGAAGCTCATCTAAAAGAGTTTGTACCAAAGGTTGGAGAATATTTAGAATCCAAAGGTATAGAATACTCAATGTATTTTGGTCATCAATGTGATGAACATTTATTCAACAGAGGAGCAATGAAAAATGTTGCTGCAAAACACGCATTTGAAGATGGTTGTGATTATATTGTTTGGCATGATATAGATATGATACCTGAAGAAGGATGTGATTATTCATTTCCAAAAGAACATCCTATACATATTGCAACAAGTATATCTCAAATGGATTACAAATTAAAATATGAAGAATACTTTGGTGGAGCAGTTTTATTTTCAAAAGAACAAGTAGAGGCAACAAATGGATACTCAAATGATTATTGGGATTGGGGTATGGAAGATGATGATTTATTTTGGAGATGTGTTCTTGAAGGATATGCAAATGATTCTTATATGAAATATACTTCTGCAGAACAAAATTATTTTCACTTTAATGGAAAAAACTCTTATATAGATATTCCGAACAGTCAATCTTTGAGACACTTAACATCTCGTTCACATACTGTATCTGTTTTAGTAAGAGCAAATCAACAAGAAGAAAAAGTTCCAATTTGGTTGGTTGGTGATGAAGATAGAAGATTTTGTGAATATCCAATAATCAGAAGGCCAGGATATGATTGGGGATTAAGTTATAATAACTCAAGGGCATATACAGGTATCCTATGGAATCATAAAGTTCAAAATTATTATCAATGGATGAAGAGATATGAAAATCAATGGAGTTGGATAACACTTTCAGTTGATTCAGAAAATAATAAAATACATTTTTATTTAAATGGAAAAGAATCTGATGCAAGACATGGTCATGGTACTCATTCACCACAAACATTTGAAGGAAAATTAAAAAGATATGGTTCTGTACCATATTTTATAGGTTCAACAACATCAGCAGCTGCTAAAGATGTTAACAAATTTTTCAAAGGTGATATAGCTAAGGTAATGTTATGGGATAGAAAATTAGAAGAAAAAGAAATACAAAATATTTATAAAAGACCAGTAAAGGATGGATTAAAACTTTTTTATGATTTTAATTCTGGTACTGCTAAAGATTTAAGTGGAAACGAAAATCATGGTAGAATAGTTAATTGTGAAAAAAGGAGAGATGTAATTAAAATACCTTATACAATTATACCTCATAGGACTCCTGGTAAACTAACTTGTTTACCCCATAAAGATGAAGGGTTAACCAAAGATGATAATGGTAACGATATTTGGGCAAAAGGAGAAACAACAGCAAGAAACGAAAGAAGATATGTACTTCAAATGCAACAAGGTACTTGGGATTATAAATCAGATGGTATCGAGCAATTAAAATATGATTTATTAGAAACAAAAGTAATTAATCAAAGGTACAATGCAAAACTTATTAATGTAAAATTAGATGGCAAAAGAATTAACACCTGAAGAACAAGAAAAAGAAGTAAAAGGAACGATTGGGGGTGATAATCCTTTTTATCTTGGAGTACGAGATAAATTGAACGCCCAAGGTTGTGGTATGTGTTTAGCAAAATGGACACAAGTAACCTTACATTTACAATTGGGGCACACACACTCATGTCACCATCCAAAAACTCATCCAATATCTACAAAAGAAATAGCAAGAAATCCATCTGCACTTCATAATACGAGATACAAAAAAATGCGTAGAAAAGAAATGTTAAATGGAGAGAGACCAGAAGAATGTGATTACTGTTGGGGAGTAGAAGATAATTCAGATAGATTTTCAGATAGAACATTTAAATCAGGTGAATCTTGGTCTTGGCCATTTGCTGATGAAATTATGGCATTGGATTGGAGAGAAGATTATAATCCAAAATATGTAGAAGTTGCGTTCTCAAATGCATGTAACTTTAAATGTTCATATTGTGGACCTGCATTTTCTACACAACATATGCAAGAAATCCAAAAATATGGTGCATATCCAACAACAGATAAATTTAACTCATTAGAGTGGGCAAAACAAGAAAAGAAAATGCCAATTCCACAATCAGAAGAAAATCCTTATGTAGAAGCATTTTGGAAGTGGTGGCCAGATTTATATCAAGATTTACATACCTTTAGAATAACTGGAGGAGAACCTCTAATGAGTAAAGATACATGGGGAGTGTTAGATTATATTATTAATGAAAAAAACCCAAATAGGAATCTTAAACTAGCAATAAACTCAAACTTAGGTATACCTGATAAATTGGTAGATAAATTTATTGATAAAATAAACAAAATATGTGATGAAGATAGAGTAGATGAATTTATTATATTCACATCAGTTGATGGGTGGGGAGAACAAGCAGAATATATTAGAAATGGATTGGTATTTAATAAATTTTGGGATAATGTACATAAGATATTTCAAAAGTGTCCAAGAGTAAATGTTACTTTTATGGTTACATATAATGCATTATCAGTACCAACTTATAATAAATTAATAGATGGAGTATATGACCTAAAACAAACATATGGTTCTGCAGATAGATATTGGAAATCAGCATCATTCTTAGATACTTCTTATTTAAGATATCCAACACACCAAACAGTACAAGTTTTACCAAAAGGATGGGAAAAGGCAGTTTACCAACAAGCAAAACAGGCAGATTTCTTAGGAGTACCTGTGTTTGATTATAGTTACATAGGTTATTCAGATATTGAAATCCAAAAAATCAAAAGAACTTATGATTGGATGATTGCACCAGTAGATGAAGAAAGATTAAAAACTCAAAGAAGAAACTTTGGTCATTACTTTAGGGCACACGATAAAAGAAGAGGAACAGATTTCTGTAAAACATTTCCTGAGTTTGCAGATTTCTATCACGATTGTTTAAATATTAAACTATGATAAACTTTACAGGCGAAAATTGTTATTTTGTTGTACCAGAAAGTAAATATGGACTTTCCGAGATAGTACCAAAATATGTTACTGAAAATAGTTTTACATTTTGTGTAAAATGTAAACCAGATTGGGATTCAATGGTAGAAGGTGAAGCTTCTGCTGAAGGAGGATTGGTTATGAAGAATGGTCAACATATGGGTATTGGTTGTTTTGTAAATGGTGGTCAAAGATATTTTAGAGCATCACTATGGGTTCAAGATAGAAAAGGATTTATCAGTGCAATAGAAAAACACTTACCAGTTACAACTGAAGAAAAAGATAAAGAATACTTCATTACATTCAGACACGATTTTGTAAAAAAACGAGTTGTTATTGGAAACTATAATCATTATGTAGAAATGACCTATAATGCAGCATCACCAATTGATTATTCTAATTCATGGTTATGGGTTGGATGTGCAAATGCATTTAATAGTTGTGCACCTGAACATAGACAATACTTTAGAGGAGATATATCATTTGTTAGTGTACATCAAGAATATCTTAGTGATTTACAAATAAAAAACATTTATGGAAATACAACTTCCATATCAGAATTAAAAAAACTTCAAAATGAAAACACCGTACTATTTTCAAACTTAGAAATAAAAACACCTTATAAAGTTTTTGATGATAGTGATAATGGTAATCATTTAATTGTATATGATGAAGCATGGCTAGAAAGTTAGAAAAGATAAAACTTTTATTTGATTATGAAGTCCCAAGTGGATTTTTACAATTCGGATATCAGAAAAATGAAATACCTGAAATATTTGAACTTCACTCAAGAGATGAAGAATCATTTGAACATATGGATACTTCTATTATTAGAAGATGGGGTAAAAAACAACAATGGTGTAAATCCCAATATTTTCAAGAGTTTATGTCTAATCCACATAATTGGGAATGTGTATTGACCCATGAGTTATATGATGGATATAATCCACAAGATAAATTTATTGATTCTGATGCACATTATTTAATACCAATGGAATCTACTTGGTGGCAGGGAGATTTTTTAGAATATACTTTAGACAAAGAATTTAAATGGAAAGATTGTTTTTCAAAAAAACTTTTAAAACTTTTAAAAACCTATCCAAATGTAAGAATCCTTTGTGTGGATGCAAGAGAAGGTTCATATATTATGCATAAAGAAGTATTTGAAAAAATGTTATCATTCTTAGATGAAGAAAAAATAAATCATAAAAATAAAATAATCATATCTGGAATAGATGATAAAATGCAAGAAAAAATTCCAAATGATAAAAGAATTACATTTTTTAATAACGAATGGTATATTTCTAAAGCAGGTAAATTTGTAACTCAATGTTTAACAAATGATGAGGGATTAAATGAGGATAGAATCAGAGATAATTATGAATACGATATTAGACATCATTGGGAACATAGAGATGTACAAAAATATTTTAACATGATGAATCGTAATTCATCAAGATTACATA
>CEQN01048850.1_pt1 | contig 21904 bp, 25 predicted proteins | sample 427011 | NCBI WGS metagenome assembly CEQN01 (sample SAMEA2621277, study PRJEB7988) | marine metagenome | biome: marine biome (ENVO:00000447); feature: deep chlorophyll maximum layer (ENVO:xxxxxxxx); material: "saline water (ENVO:00002010), including plankton (ENVO:xxxxxxxx)" | depth 120 m
TAAAGGGTGGTTTGTACGAGCGATATAATCATGCCAATAAGCACCTATGTCTTCTCCAACTAATCTTTTTGTAAGTTGCTCTGTTGGAGGTGGTCCGTATACATTTAATATTTTTTCTTTACCAACGGATTGATCAAATCTCATTAGAAGAAAACACGCATAATCAGCATCATGATCAGAGTGATGATGAGTAAAAAACATATTAGTAACTTCTAGGGGACTAATTCCAGCTTTAGTTAATTTATACGTAGCAGCAGGGCCACAATCGAACATAAACCATTCATTGTTTACTTGTAACGCGTAGGATGACCCCCATCTTATTTCAGAAGGAGTCGGTGTACCTGAACATAAAATTTTCAAATTAATCATATTATTTTTTACAATTAATTTTGAGTATATTTGTAACATTCAAGAGCTAAAGATCCCATTACGTCATTAGCAGAATATATTCCTGCAGCTCCACTGTTTAAATATTGATTAACATTGTCAGTGTAAGCACATAAAATAACACCTGTATGATTTGAAGGATAAATTATTCCTGAGTCAGAATATCCGGTTTGATAGCTACCTGTTTTATGTGCAACTTTAACATCATTTTCTTTTGGACCTGCTGCAGATGGGGAAGCTAATTTAAGTGGCAGTCTATTATTTAATTTTTGGGCTAAAAGAATTTCCATTGCAATCTTGCAAAGTTCAGTTGTTGAACCTAATTTATTAGCTGCGCTCTCATCTGATACGCTATTATGTATAATTTCTAATAACAGTCCAACATCGTTTGGAGTTGTTGAATTAACTTTATTTAAGTCTGAAGTAAGATCAGCTCCTGTTGGGAATCCAACTCTGTGATCCGTTCCAATCATTCCTATATTTTTACAAAAGTCGTTAATATAATCCAAAGTTAAAATTTCTGTAACTGTTCCTGTAGAAACGTTATCTGAAACAATAATCATCATCGTAAGCAAGTCCTGAAATTTAACTTTAAATCCAGGTAAAAAATGTTGGAAGCAACCAGAATTAGTACCAAAATACTTTTCTTCAGGTACAATCTCATCTAATAAACCAATTTTACCTTCATGTACAGCTTTCATAGCAGCCATTAAAATTGATATTTTTCTAGTACTGGCAGATGGGCCAATCTCATCTCCATTTCTATTCAATGAGTTTCCTGATTTCAAATCTTTAAAAAACCATTTAACTTCAAATTCTTGCGAATCGCATATTTCATTTAAAGTCTGATTTAATTTATCTAAGTCACTCATTATAATCTCCTAAATTAATGTTTTATAATGTTATTATAAACTAACAATCAAATTACCTAAAACAATGATATTACAGATTACAACAGGCATAATAATTGGAACAGGCATGTCATTTTTCATGTCAGGGATAATAACAGGTGTAAATACAGGAATTGAAGATGGATTTATTTTGAGGTGGATGAAAGCTTGGGGGATTGCATGGTTAATAGCTACTCCAATGGCTGTTGTTATTGGGCCTTTAGCGAGAAAATTAGCTTTAAAAATTGTCGGAAATACAAAAGTTTAAATAACTAGTCTCAAACTGGAGGAACAACTGATTCCGGAGACTCGCCTCTTGCAACTTTAGATGCATTCCTAACTGCAAAGCTTGCAATATTAATTTCTGACTCATAAGCTCTTGTTGCAAAATGTGGAGTAAGAATGACATTTTCAAGTTTTAGTAACGGGTTGTCCATTTCAATTGGTTCAGTCTCAGTGACATCAAGCCCTGCACCAAAAATTTCTTTTTGATTCAATGCTTCTATTAATGCTTTTTCATCTACCACAGGACCTCTGCTCGTATTTATAAGAATCGAGTTTGGCTTCATAATATTAAACTCTTCTGATGAAATCATGTGTTTTGTAGTTCTTTCTAAAGGAACGTGTAAAGTAACAATATCGCTAGTTGATAACAATTCATGCAAGCTTACTTTTTTAGCATTAGTTTCATTTATATATTGGGAAGGAAAATTTGCTATATCATGGTAAATCAAATCACATTCCCAACCTGCCAATCTTTTAGCTACACGAGAACCTATTCTACCTAAACCAATGATTCCTACTTTTTTACCTACAAGTGTATGATACTCTTTGCGATTCCAGGTACCAGGAGTATAAGTTGAAGGTTTGTTGTTAGTAAATTTAATGTTATCCATTAAGTCAGGTATCGCAAAATCTTGATAATTTCCACTTTTTACATTTGAAATTTGCAAATCAAATTTTCTATTCACAGCAAACATTAATGCTATTGCATGCTCAGCAACTGCAACTGCATTCCCACCACCGTTGTTACTTACAGAAACTCCCATTTCATAAAGTTTTGATTTTTCTAACCAATCAGTGCCTGCACTTGGAGTTTGGATTAATTTTAAGGAGTTAAGTTTCATTGCCAGATCAGTGATATATTTATAAACCCCTTGAGTAATTATTGATTTAACATTAACACATTTTTCAACGATATTTTCAATTGAGCTATCTCCATCAACAAATATCAAATCTATATCTTTCTCTATTTCAGCAAAATGAATTAGATCTTTACCTCGTTCAGATTTGTCATAATCTTTAGGAGCTAAAACAGCTATACTAAATCTTTCCATAACAAGAACCTCATATTTTTTATATAATGATATACATAAACCAATAAATTTCAGTATAAATGATTAGATTAAAAAAAACTTTAGTAAATATTTTTTTTATTTTATTATCATTTTGTTTTATAAGTTGCTCTAATGATGAGGCTATAACACAAAATGTATCTGATAACGCTGAGCTCGAATATGCAAAAGAAAATTCTCAACTAAAAAAAGAAATCAATAATTTAAAAGAAAAATCAGACTCATACTCAAACGAAAATGTAAAACTTAAAAAAGATCTTAAAGAGGCAGTAGAAAACTTAAAAGTTGCAGAAAATATTATAATTGAATTATCCATAAACAAATTAGAAAAAACTAACAATACTCCACCTCAATTACCAGTAGATGCTAAAAAACCTTTACCTCTCCCGCCTACGCCTCCAAGTAGTAATGTAATACTAAAAAATACAAAGTTGGAAGCTGAAGAAAAAGCTAAAGCTGAAGCCAAGGCTAAAACTGAATCAGATGCTAAAGTTAAAGCAGAAGTGGAAGCCAAAGCAGAAGCGGAAGCCAAAGCTTATAAAGATGCCAAAATCAAATCAGATTCTGAAGCTAAAGCTAAGCTTAAAGCTGAAGCTAACGCTAAAGCTGAATTAGACTTGAAAAATCTTGAAAAAGAATGTGGGGAAAGTTATAAATCTAATGATTATAACAATGCTCTTTTGAAATGTGCAGAACTATCAAACAAAAATAATATTTATGGAATAAGAATTATGGCTCAAATGTACTTAAATGGCCACGGAATCAATCAAAATATTTCGAAAGCAAATGAATTATTTATTCAAACAGCTGAGTCAGGTGATATATGGTCTATAAATCATTTGGCTGATAATGCAATGAAAAACAAGGATTATATAAATGCTCACAAATGGTTTAGTAAGGGGGAAGAGTTGGATGATATAAATTCCGTATATCAGCTAGGATTGTTCTATTATAATGGATTAGGAGTAACCCAAGATTTTGGAATTTCATATTCTAAATTTATTAAATCAGCAGAAAAAAATCACGCAGATTCACAATTTTACATAGGGAAATTTCACCATTTTGGTAATGGATCATTTGTAAAAAGTCCTGTTGGAAAAGATTATTTCAAAGCACTCGAATGGTATACATTGTCATCAAATCAAACCAATAATAAAGCTCAGAATAACATAGGAGTGCTGTACTATGTAGGTGATGGAAATGAAACTTACAAAGGATTCAAACCAAATGTTAAAAAATCTTTAGAATGGTTTAAGTTAGCTCATGATAATGGAAATCTAACAAGTGCAACAAATATTGATTTAGCACAAAGTTATATATACGGAAGAGATGACAAAAGATTATCTGAATTGATTATAAATTAAATATTAAATTTTAATTAATAGCTTTTAGTATCAAGTCAATAAATCCGGGTAATGCGTCTGATTTAATCCATCTAACTACTACCACTAAATCATTCTCCCAGTCAATATAAATAATGTTTGACCCTAATCCACTAAAATAAACTGCATTCTTTGGCGCATTCGTTATTTGCTTTTCTGTACCTTCTAAATTGGAATTTAAAAACCAGTTCATAAATCCATAAGAATGATTTAATTCTCCAGGTGAGGAAGCTTTATTGATCCAATCTTTAGAAATTATTACGTTATTATCCCAAATCCCATTTCTTAAAAATAAATATCCAAATCGGGCTTGATCCATTGCATTAATAAACATTCCTCCACCCCAATGGCCTCCGCCACTAACGGATTGGATTTTTTTGTTATTTATATCTATCCAAGAGTTAGTATATCCGTGCCATTTCCAAGTTTCAGAAGCCCCAATAGGATCCATAACTCTACTTTTTAAAATGTTAGGTAGAGAATCTTTCCAAACATTGGCAGCTAACAAAGCAAGTAAATTGACTCTAACGTCATTATATTTATATTTAGTACCAGGATCAGAATATTTCTGAGAGTCTAATTTGTCAAAAGGAATATTTGAAGGAGGTCTGTCAGCCCAGTCAGGTTTAGACCATAAATTTCCTTTCCATTCACTTGTTTGCCTGAGCAAATGATCCCAGGTTATCAATTGATTATGAGGATCTTCAAAATGCTCTCCATCCATAAATTTATATACTTTTTCGTTTAAATCAGGGATCAATCCATCATCATAAGCTAGTCCCACAGTTGTTGATAAAAATGTTTTAGTTACGCTAAATGTCATGTCTACTCTTTCAGGATCACCCCATTCAGCAACAATGTATCCATTTTTAATTATAAGACCAGTAAGATCTCCTCTTTCTTTTACAGGACCAAGAACTTCATCATGAGGTTCTTTAGTATCAGAAGCAGTCCGAGTAAACATTTGCATATTTTCAATGGATAATTTATTTTCATTTTCTTTAGAATATTCGATTGCTTTTAATAATAAATTATTATTAATTTGTAAAGATTGAGGGTCTTTTCTTACCCAATTTTCTCGATCAGGATAGTATATTTGTGACATAATATATTTGTTATTGATTTTTAATAGCTTTACTCTAAATATAATACTAATAGGATACAATCATGAAAATATCAGGAATTTGCGGAAGTTTGAGAAAAAACTCTTGGAATAACATTCTTCTAAAAATTGTTTTAAATAAAATCGCAAAAAATAAAAAAATAAATACTGAAATAATAAATGTGTCGAACTTTCCCTTGTACAATGCAGATATTGAATCTATTAAAACACCCGAAGATGTAATACAAGCTAAATCAAAAATACAAAAATCTGATCTGATTATTTTTTCTTCTCCTGCTTATAATGGATCTTATTCGGGTGTGATGAAAAACATAGTTGATTGGTTATCAAGATCTCCCCAAGTTTTACCAGATAAAAATGCTTTAGTTATAGGATGCACTCCAGGTATGTCAGGCACACTATTAGGTTATACACACTTAAATCAATTACTATTTGGGTTGGGGGTTAATGTTCTAAGTCAGCCAAGAATATTAGTATCATCTATAAACAAAAAATTAGACACTGATGGTAATTTGATAGATGAAGATCTAGAATTATTAATAGAAAAAAGTGTAGAAACTATTCTTGATAAAATTACCTTTTAATATTATTTTGACGGAATATTAGTTATAATATCTAACTCAATATTTTCAAGCCGAAGTGGTGGAACGGTAGACACGCTGGTTTCAAAAACCAGTAGGGGTAAACCCTGTGTGAGTTCGAATCTCACCTTCGGCATAAAAAAGGAAGAAAAAATGACAGAGTATAAAAAATTAACAAATTTAGAAGGGAATCAAATTAATGGAGATCTTTATTTAAAAATACAAGAAGAAGCAAATCATATGAGTGCCATTAAAATGAAGTTAACTACAGGTTCGGAAACACCTCTTCATACTCATGAACATGAATCTTTGGGAGTAATTATCAGTGGTAAACTAGATGTGATAGGAGATGGTAAATCATCAATATTAGGACCAGGTGACACTTGGGTTAACCCTATAGGTCAAAAACATATGATCAAAGCCATTGAAGATACAGTATTTGTCGAAATAAAATCACCATCCCCTGATTTTAGTTCATTTTTAAAATTGGACTGATAAGGAGTTAAATATGAATGACATAGTAGAATACAAACTCCTTACAGGAGAAGATAATAGTGAATTTTGTGATAGAGTTACAGAATTTTTGAATAAGGGTTGGGAATTATACGGTTCTCCAATAATGCATACCGATTCTTCTTGGAAAAATAATAGGATGGTGGGTCAGGCAGTAGTAAGAAGAAATAAAAATTAACTTCTAAAAAATATTAAATAGTAGAATACAGCGTAAACCATTATAAAGCTTTTGAACATCAAAGCATGTAATCTGATTTTTATTGGACCTCTATTCAAATTTATAAACAATTGCGCTGATCTATAACTCCCTAGTATGAGCCAAAAAACAAAAGCAAAAGCAACCCACTTGAAAAATAATAACTCAAGGGATGATACTAAAAATTGATTTATGAATTCAGTTATTATAATCCCAATAATAAATATAAAAAATGAAATACTTATCTTATATTCACCTTTTATGTATTTCACAAAAAAATTCATTAATAATCCTTTAAAGATTTAATTATTGACAAGGACGCAAGTGAGCTAGTTTTAGGATTGGTAGGGGATTGATTAAGAGAAAAATCAAAGTTCATTTCACCAAAATCACCTTCGAGATATATTGTGTGTTTATTGGTTTTAATTTCAGGATCTACAACTAATTCTACATTGGTTTTTTCAGTCCCAATTCCGTACAAACTTAAAGTTACAGCTACATTTAAATTTTTAGGAAACAAATCAATAGCATTTTTTGCTGATCCTTCAAAAATAACTTTAGAAATATTAAAATTATAATTTTCATATTTCTTAAAACCTTTTGCTCCTTTCAAACTTTCTGGAGATTTGGTTGTAGTAATTTTTATAAATGAAATAGAATCTTTAACTGCACTAATTGCATCGAGTCCGCCAATTGCTCCATTTGGAATAATCAAATTTGTATTATGTTTATCAGATTCAGCTAATAAATCAGAATAAAATTTTTCATCTGACAAAGCTCCAACAGAAGCAATTAACAAATCAGATTTTTTTAAAATATCCATTGCGTGATTTTGGACAGAATTAACAGAAGCAGATTCTACAACTATATCAATATTTGTGAGATCAAAGAAATCATCAAATTTATTTGTAATCACAGGAGTAATATTTAGCTTTTCGCATATTTTAGTTGCTCGGTCAACATTGTTGTCAATAATCATTTTGATATCATATTTCCCAGCCATATAAGAGTTTAAGTGGTTAATTATTTGAGTGGATATGGCCCCGCATCCTATAAATACTAAATTATATTTTTTCACATGTACTCCATTTAAATATTATGATACCATCACTTCAATTTTTAATTAATATTTATACATGAGTAGAAATAATAAAATTAATACTATAGTTAAGGTTTCAAATCTTACAAAATTTTATGGTAAAACCAAGGGAATTGAAAAAGTTTCATTTGAAATTCATGAAGGTGAAATATATGGATTAATGGGTCCTAATGGAGCAGGAAAAACTACAACTCTTAGATCCATGTTAAATTTAATTTCTTCCGATTCTGGCAAAACAAATATTTTAGGAAAAGATGTTAATGAGTTGTCATCAAAAGAAATTAGCCATATAAGTTATTTACCAGGAGAATTCGAAATGTATTCAAATTTGACAGGAAAGCAATACTTAACTTACATAAGTAATCTAAGAAATGCTAAAACTAATAACATTCATCTTTTATCAGATCAATTAGATTTAGATTTAAATAAAAAAATTAACGCTTTATCTAAAGGAAACAAACAAAAAATTGGTATTGTACAAGCATTTATGAACAGTCCTAAATTAGCAATATTAGATGAACCAACTAGTGGTTTAGATCCATTAAAACAGCAAGAATTTCAAAATATTGTAAAAGAACAAAACAAAAAAGGATGTAGTGTTTTATTATCGTCCCACATACTAAATGAGATTGAAGATTTATGTGAAAAAGTTGGAATAATCAAAGATGGAACATTAATAGCTTCAGAACAAATATCAGCATTAAAAAATAAAACTATTAAAAAATACGAAGTTACTTTTGAAAATCCTCCTTCTGAAAACAAATTATCTGAAATAAAAGGAATATATGATCTGAAAATCAAAGATGAAATTGCTACTTTTACAATAAAAGGTAATATAGACGATATGATCAAAACTATTTCGAAATTCACAGTGATAAATTTGAGAATATTAGAACCAGACTTGGAAGAAATTTTCTTAACTTATTATCATAAGGCATAACAATGTTCATCAATGTATATTTAAAAAACCTAAGAGATTTAAGGAACAATTTAATATATTGGTTTGTCGGGTTATCAGTATTAGCTTTTTACCTTTCTTTTGCTTATGATTCTTTTTCTGAAAATCTGGATTCATTTAATGATTTGATTGAAAGTTTTCCAAAGGAATTACTACATCTATTAGGAGCAGAAAATGGATTGGATATGTCAACATTTGCAGGATTTTTAAATTTAGAAATATTTGGTGTTATGGGACCTATAATGGTAATTGTTGTTGGAATTAATGCCGGTACTCACATAGTTGCTGGTGAATTGAATAACAAAACTTTGGAATTAGTAATGTCTACTCCAGTTGGTAGAAATAATTATTTATTTCAACAAATATTAGTAATGATAACTAAAATATTTTTCATATCTTTATTTATATGGTTTTCATTTATGTTTTTTTCTACCATATTTACTCTAAATTTAGATGTAATTAAATTAATCGGAACAACTACTCATCTCTTTTTCTTAGGTCTGATTTTTGGCAGTCTATCTTTATTAATTGGTTCCATAACTGGAAATAAAACTAAAACTTTAGGAATATCAACAGTTATCGCAATACTTTCACATTTCGTTAATGCTATTAGCCCTTTGATAGACGGAGCTAAAAACATGAAATATATTTCTGTTTTTCATTATTATAAAAATTCAAATCCTATTGTAAATGGAGCAGACTTCTTTGATATATTTATTATGCTGCTATTATGTATAATATTGATGGTATTAAGTTTTATATCTTTTAAATACAAAGATTTAGTTTAAATTATTAATGATGAAAAGTTTTACAAAATTTTCCAAATTGCCCATTTATATTTTTACCTTAGTTAGTATATTAACTATTTTAAGCTGTTCTTCAGAAGTAGATTCAAAGCCAACAGAAACAATTACTTCTACTGAAAATATTTCACTAGATCCTAGTTTAGATACTGCCATTGATAAATCATTGTCAAATTATCAATCTGTAATTATTGTTTTCTACAGAGGATATTTCTGAGGTATTTGCAGAGCGCAACTAGGTGAGTTGTCACAAAATCATGAATTATTTAAAAGATTTGGCATTGATGTTATTACAGTTAGTACTGATGACCAAGAAAATACAGATGCAATGAGAGCTGATGTTAATGCAAATTTTAGTATGATTTCAGATAATACATATACAATTTCACAGGAATGGAAGGTGTTTAATGTACTAGGCGATGGTGTTGCAGCACCTGCAGCTTTTATTGTTGGTAAAAACAAAGAAATATTATGGTCTCACATAGGCTCTACTCCATCTGATAGACCTCCTACTGATTATTTATTAGCAAAAACTTTGGAATTATTAAAAAAAATTACCAACTAGATTTATAGAATAAAATGCAAGAATCATCGTTTTGTAAAGAATGCGGAAAGACTATCAATAATATTGATAAATTTTGTAATCATTGTGGAATAGAATTAATAAAATTAAATGAATTTGATCCTAATCCTAGTTTAACTAAAACATACGACTCCAATCATGACAACAACCCGATTCTTGCCAGTAGATTAAAAAGACTAATAGCAAGAATAATAGATGGGTTCTTAGGTTTCGTTGCAATTGTTATCCCTTTTGGTGTTATAGCTATAATTTCAGGAGCAGGAGAGGCTGTAATTGGAGCAATTATTGGGGGAATATCCTTTGCTATATACCAATACTATCTATTAGCAACCATATCTCAAACTATGGGAAAAAAATTCATGAATATTATTATAATAGATAAAAATGGAAATTCAGGAGGATTCCTAACAAATGTTGTTTTAAGAGAATGGATAATAGGAATTATTGGCCTTTTTCCTCTAGTTGGAATTATTATCATAATTATCGATAAATTATTTATATTTAGAGAAGACAGAAGATGTATTCACGATATGATAGCAAACACAAAAGTTATATTAGAAAAAGAATAGAATAGAATAGGATTCATAATGAATGGAAAAACAGTAACATTTGGCCCAGAGAATAATTATCAAGGATATTTGTCACTCCCCCAAAATAAAACAGGCCCAGGATTGATAATTTTACAGGAATGGTGGGGATTAGTTGATCACATCAAACATGTTGCTGACAGATATGCAAAAGAAGGCTATGTAGTACTCGCACCTGATTTATATGACGGACAAAAAACAACAGAACCTAACGAAGCACAAAAATTAATGCTAGAACTTAAAGCTAAAGAAGCTTCGTACAAAATATCAAACGCAATAAAATATATCAAAGAAGAAAACTTTGTTTCAAATAATAAAGTTGCATGTATAGGTTATTGCATGGGCGGTGGTCTGGCTCTGTATATGGCAACACAAAATATAATTGATGCCGCAATTCCATATTATGGTGTGTTAGTTAATATAACACCAGATTGGAGTAAAGTTAATTGTCCAATTTTAGGCCATTACGCTGAACATGATAAAGCAACTGAAGCAATTCCAGGTATTGAATCAGAATTAATTAAAACAAATGCTAAATTCAAATTTCATATATATGCTGGAACAGAACATGCATTTTTCAATGATGAAAGATTAGAGATTTATAACAAAGAAGCTGCTGAATTGTCATTCGAAAGAAATATTGATTTTTTAAATACACACATCAGATAATTACAGTAATATACCCTAAATTACGAGGATTCCATCGATCACCAACAGTAAATTCTAATTTATAAAAATTTAATTTTGATATAACAATATCTTTCATTTTTTTTGAATTTCCTGTGATTATTTGTGTTTCAATGTTTTTACCCCAATTCTTATTTATAAATCTATCAACAAGAATTTCAGCTTCTTCATGTTTTATTCTATGTAAATCAAGTTTAAGAATTTCATTCATTTTTAACCTTCAACATTTCTTAACAATACTATTATAGGGTGATCTTAATAATTATATATATGAGGTACATCATGAACAACAAAAAAGGAACAAGTAGCACAGTAAAAGCCTACAAGAATAATAAATGTCCTAAATGTAGTTCTATCGTATCCATGGACAGTTTTGAACCGACTTGTGTAATATGTGGATGGGTAGATTATACGTATTCAGAAACTAAACCTAAAAAAAATAAATTGAAAGTAAATTTACGTAAACTAAATAAAGCAAGTTAATTTGGTTTTGTTCTATAATTAGATTATTAAGAAATCATCCGGGGAAAAATGAATTTATCATCAATTTGGGGAATATTAATCAAACCTTTTAAACTTATAAGTAAAATTAAACTTAGTAAAATAGGTAAATTAACATCCTTGTCACTAACTCTTATTATAGGAACTTTAATTTCAGTATTTTTCTTTAAAAGTTATATTGGAACTGACAATACAATTGTTACAGAGTCACAACAAATCATCACTATGCAAAAAGGTGATTTAGTGTCTGACGTAACAATTACTGGCCAAATAAAATTTTCAGATAAAGATGAATTGAAGTTTCTAAGTTCAGGTAAAATAGCAAAAATATCTATCGAAGAAAATCAACTGGTTAAATCAGGGAGTGTTCTAGCTGAGTTAGACGATATTAAAACCACAGAATTGGCCAAAAATGTAGCCAAAGCCAATTCAGATGTGGCAACTGCAAAATATTCGCTCAAATTAAGTGAATCTAATCTTGTTGACGCTAAAGAAACACTTGAAACTGCATCCAAAGGTGATTCAGTATTAATTGCTAACAAAGAAAAAGCAATTTCTGATGCTAAAATTAGCATTTCAAGATCAGAATTTGATTTGTCATTTTATCTCAAATCAGGAAAAAAAGTTGATTTAGATAATGCAAAATCAAATTTTGATGTAGCTCAGTTCACAAAAGATAATGCCCTAAAAACTCTAGATATCACCAAGTCACAATGGGAAACAGATATCAAGCCTCATGAAGAAAACATCCAGACAAAAAAAGATTTATATTTTAAAGAATTAAACAAATGGTTTGGAATAACCAATAAAGATGAATATTTAGTAAGCCATAAAGACATACTTGAAAAATGGAATACTGATCTACAAAAAATATTCAGTGAATCTACAGTACGTAGAGACATTTATCTCAGACCAATTGATGACAAAAGCACCGAACTTGATGAACTTACTATATATGGATGGCTCCATCTAAGTCCTTCAAGTATAGGTAAAGAAGATTCTTCAGCTGATATATGGATAGATTGTAAAAATACGGCAGTAATGCCTACTCAAACAATCGGGACATCCTCAATAAATAAAACCTGCATTGAAAAAAATCTAAATGACACATGGGAAGATTATCAGCAGTCTATTAAAACGTTAAGTGAAAAAAATCTTGAAAAAAACAAAGCTATAGATGGAGCTCAAAGTACCTATGCAAACAAATTATCTTTGTACAGAACGGCTAAACAAACCTACGAAGAAATTCTATCTAGATCTCAAACTGATAAAGAGCAACAACTTGGTGATCAGTTATCTGTACACAAAGAGTCTCTTAAAAAATTAGAAGATGAACTAAAAGATCTTAAAAATCCTTCTCAGCTAGATATTTCAATTTTGGAGCTAAATGTTTCTAAGTTCCAACAAATAGTTAAATTAAGAGAATCTGAATTGAAGAATGCTGAAGCACTATTAAAAAATGCTGAAAATATTTTAATAGGAGCAAAAATATATGCTCCCTACGATGGGGTTATAACTCAGATTAACAAATCCGAAGGAGATACAATAACTACTGCTCAAAATATTATCACAATAGCTAACCCTGATACCTTAGAATTCATTGGAGATGTTGACGAAGTAGATATTTTGTTTTTATCTAGTGGTTTAGAAGCAAAAATACAAACCGATGCTCTAAGAAATACTGAATTAAGTGGTAAACTAAATTCTATAGCTTCAGCTAGTAATTCCTCAGGTGGGGTTACAACGTTTTCTGCAAAAATTGATGTAGTTATTCCTGATAACACAACTCTGAAAGATGGATTGAGTGCAACTGCTCAAGTAATTACAAAAGCTAAATACGGAATAAACTTAATTCCAATACAAAGTCTGTATGGAACTTTTGATTCCCCTACTGTGAAAGTAATTAAAGACGGTCAAATCACAGAAAAAAGCATTAAAATTGGAGATTCAGATTCTAATTGGGTGGAAGTAATTTCAGGAATGGATTCAACAGACATGATAGTAATGGAAGTTCCTGACATACCAACAGCTGATATCAGAGGAGGTCCTCCATCGTCTGAACCAAGATCTGAAAATTCAAGACAGCGTAAATAATTATGATTAAACTACTTGATGTTTCAAAGACATATCAATTATCTGGGGTACAAGTTAATGCTGTGAAATCAGTAAATCTAGATATAGAACAAGGTGAATTTGCTTCTATTATGGGACCTTCTGGATCTGGCAAATCCACAATGATGAATATACTTGGATGTTTAGATATTCCTTCTACAGGAGAATACCTACTAGACGATATTGAAGTTGGAAAACTCAATGATAACCAGTTAGCTGAAATCAGAGGAGAAAAAGTTGGTTTCATTTTTCAAACCTACAATTTACTTCCACGTATAAGTGCAATAGAAAATGTGATGATGGGGCTTTCATATATAAGTAATAAAGATATTAAAGAGAAAGCGGTGTCGGCTTTAGAAAAAGTTGGATTAAAAGACAGAATGAAACATAAACCAGTTGAAATGTCTGGAGGTGAACAACAAAGAGTTTCAATAGCCAGAGCTTTGGTAAAAAATCCAAGGATTGTTTTGGCTGATGAACCTACTGGCGCACTAGACACTAAAACTGGAAGTGAAATAATGGAAATTCTAACAAACTTAAATATTGAATCTAAAATAACTGTTTTAATAGTTACTCACGAACCAGATATTGCAAAACAAACAAAAAGAATAATCTCATTTAGAGACGGGGAAATAATTAATGACGAGAGGAATAAATGAGTATCTTTTCAATATTAAAAACCTCCTTAAATTCTCTAAGTACAAATAAACTTCGTTCTGGGCTTACTCTATTAGGAATAGTGATAGGGATTTTATCAGTTATATCTCTGATGGGTATGGGTAAAGGATTTGAAAAATCTGTAACCGATACGATAGAATCTCTTGGATCAAATCTCATTTATATCACATCTTCTAGAGATTCTAAATCTGGAGCTTCTTCAATAATATCCTTAAAAGATGCAGAAATACTTGCTGCCAAACGTGAAAATAGTGCTATAAAATCAGTAACGCCTGAATTGGTACAAATGGGTAAGATTAACTTTAGTAACAATTGGAAATACACCCAAGTATACGGGATTACCCAAAACTATAAAACTGTGCGAAATTTAGATATGAAGTTTGGCTCGTTCATTTCTGATTTGCATGTTGAAAATATGGCTGAAGTTGCTGTACTGGGTATAAATGCTGCTAATGAATTATTGGGTAATCGTAATCCAGTAGGTCAATACATCAGAATAAATGGTAGAAGTATGCAAGTTATTGGTGTACTAGAAGAAAAAGGTGGTGGTTTTGGTGGTGTAAGCATTGATGACAGAGCATTGATACCAGTTACTACAGCTCACTACAGATTATCCAACTCAAGTAATACTCCAGGAACTGTAGCACTTGCTTCTATTGTAGTGGAAGCTAATAGTGCAGAAGAAGTTAACAAAGCTCTTCTTGAAGCTACAAGTGTATTAAGATTTAACCATAAAATTGCTTCAGATGAAGATGATGACTTTGAAATAATTAATCAACAAGAAGTTCTTGATACATTTAAAACAGTTACGCAAGGAATAACTATATTTCTGGGGGCAATAGCCGGAATCTCCTTATTAGTTGGAGGAATCGGAGTTATGAATATAATGTTGGTATCAGTAACAGAAAGAACAAGAGAAATTGGAATAAGAAAAAGCTTAGGTGCAAAAAGAAAAGATATTCTGCTACAATTTGTTTCTGAGTCCGTAGTCTTAAGCACTATTGGAGGAATGGTAGGAATATTTTTGGGATGGCTTTCATTATATTTTATTGGACAAATTGAGATTGGAGATGATCCTTTTAGAACTGAATTTACACTTGATATAGCTATGCTTGCTTTTGGAGTATCTGCTGCCACAGGATTATTTTTTGGTATTTTTCCTGCACTCAGAGCTTCGAAATTACAACCTGTAGAAGCGTTAAGATATCAATAAGGAGCATTAAGTATGAAATCATTTTTATTTTTAACTGCAATAATAATTCTAATTGGAGGGACTTATTCAATTGGATTTTATAATGGCAACAATAACGCAAATAATAAAGTCGATATCGCAATAAGTGGCGGAAAAGAATTCATGAAAATCTATCCTCCAGATGGCGGTAGCAAAAAAAGTAAATCTGATTCCGGTACTGAATTAACAGATGAAGAAAAAGAAATTATTCAGAAAGTAAAATCTGGAGATATGAGTATGGATGAAGTTCCTGAAGATCTAAGAAATAAAATCAGAACAGGATTTGTTTCAGAAAACAAACCTACTACGAATAATTTACCAAAAAACCAACTTGGTAGTAGAGGTCTACGAACAATGTCTGGAACTGTTACTGATATTCAAAACAATACTATATATGTTGAAACCCAAATGGGCAATATTCAAGTAACAATGGACGAAGAAACAAATATAAAATCAATGGTAACCATTGAAAAATCCGAGTTGAAAATAGACAACAAAATATCTATTTCAGGATCCAACGATGGTGCAAAATTAAAAGCAGTAGAAATAACTATAACTGATTAAGATCTTTTGGCAACTTTTCCTGCTCTTAAATCTGTTTGTTTGCCATCTTTAACTGCAAAATCTCCGTCAACAAAAACATGAATTATACCTTCCGGGTACACTCTAGGGTTATCATATGTTGCTTTATCAATTATGGTGCTTTCATCAAATATAACTATATCTGCATTTAAACCTTTTTTAATAAATCCACGATCATTTAAATTTGATTTGGTAGCTGAAAGACCAGTCATTTTATAGATAGCTTCTTCCATACTTATAACACCGTCTTCTCTAGAATATTTTCCAAGTACTCTTGGGAAACATCCATATAATCTAGGATGAGGTTTACCTGGTAGAGGAACGCCATCTGAACCTATCATGGTGGTAGGATGAGATAGAATTCTGGCAATATCATCTTCGACCATACCTTCTATAACAATAAAAATATCTGGATCACTACTTAATAATTTTTGGGCAGCTTCTTGTTCAGGAAGATCATATTCATCACAAATATCGCCGATGGTTTTGCCTTCTAATGAAGGATCTTTGCTTGAACTCGAAATCATAACTTTATCTCCAGTTGCTGATCCCATCCCTCCATCGCCGGTTGTAAATGCATTGTTTTGAACAATAGCAAACAAGGAAGTACTACCAGCATTATAAGGATATTGATCAGAATGTACATTCAATCCTCTACTTCTAGCTTCCTCAATCGTTTCTAATGATTGAACAGATTTCCCCCAATTTTCTTCTCCTGATACTTTGTGATGGGAAATCTCTATTGAACATCCTGCTTCTTCACCAATTTTTATTGTCTCTTCAACAGATTCAATCAGATGTCCTGCTTCATTTCTCATATGACTAAAATAAACACCATTATAAGGAGAAATCGCCTTGCTTAATTCTATAATTTCTTCTGTATTAGAATATCGACCTGGTTCATAAATTAATCCAGTTGATAACCCAACTGCTCCTTCTTCCATGCCTTCTTTAATCCATCCTTTCATTAAATCAAATTCTTTATCAGTGGGCATTCTTTCTTCGTTACCTACAGTAGCTTTTCTTATAGGACCGTGACCAACTAAAAATGCAGAATGTATGCTAGTTTTAGATTTGTTAACTAATTCTGAATATTCACCATATGAATTCCATTTAGGAATTCCGTCTAAATTAGGATACCATTTAACAATGTCTGCATCAGAATAAGGGATAACTCCAGAGCCACAATTGCCATTTACATTCGTTGTAACACCTTGCATCAATTTAAAATCCATATCAGGATAAACAAACATAGCAATATCATCATGAGAATGCATATCTATGAATCCAGGTGCTAGGGCTTTTCCTTTTATATCAACTATTTCTGCTTCAACATCATTAATTTGGCCAACTTCTGCTATTTTTCCATTTTCTATTAAAACATTCCCAGTAAATGGATTTGACCCCGTACCATCGTATATCGTAGCATTTTTTAACAAGTATTTTTTATTCATAATATTACCCCCTTTTAATTTATAGTATAGGAGAAATAAAAATTGTTCAAACCATACGGTTGTATATCTTCAATCATTACATTTTTTTTATTTTTGACTGCATCAATTAAAATTTTCTTATGATACATATAGTTTTAATAAAACCTGAAATACCACCAAACACAGGTAATATAATAAGACTTTGTGCAAATACTGGATATTATTTGCATTTAGTTAAACCTTTGGGTTTTGATTTGTCTGATCGGAATTTAATAAGAGCAGGATTAGATTATCATGACCTAACAAATTTACAAATTCACAATTCCCTAAATGATTTTATAAATTTAATACAACCCAGTAGAATTTTAGGGACTACTGCAAAAGCTAAAAAATATTACACAAAAATTAATTTCAAAAAAAATGATGCAATTTTATTTGGTAGTGAATCAAAAGGACTAGATAAAGAAACTCTTGATAGAATTGCAAAAGAAAATATATTCAAATTACCTATGGTTCCTAACAATAGAAGTCTAAATTTATCAAATGCTACCGCAGTAATAATTTATGAATCTTGGAAACAATTAAATTTTGAAGGGAGTATATAATAAAGATATGAAAAAATTTGATTTGCTATATAAATCTGCATTAGAGCTTAAATCTCTAATTGTTAATAAAGACATATCTTGTTTAGAGTTAACAAACTTAGCACTCGAGCGAATAAGTAATACAAACTCAAAAACAAATGCATTTATCACAGTGACAGAAGAATTAGCTATAGATTCGGCAAAAAATGTTGATAAAAAAATTGCTAACAATGAACCGATTGGATTACTTGGAGGTGTTCCGACTTCAATTAAAGATTTAGAACCAGTTAAAGGATACAGAACCACTAAAGGATCATTATTTTTAGAAAATAGTATCTCTACAATTGATCAATTAGCTGTTGAAAGAATAAAAAATGAAGACGGAATTATACTTGGTAAAACGAATGTGCCTGAATTTGGCGCAAGCGGGGGAACTGAAAACAAATTAGGAGATGATTGTAGAAATCCTTGGAATTTGAACTATACCCCTGGAGGATCAAGTGGTGGTACTGCTGCTGCTGTTGCTTCCGGAGTTCACCCCTTTGGTCAAGGATCAGATGGCGGTGGTTCAATAAGAATTCCTTCGTCTTTCTCAGGTATTTATGGTATAAAAGGAACTCAAGGAAGAGTCCCAAGACGACATTCTGGAAAAATGAGTTGGCATCCTGTCAATTATTCTTGTATAGGGCCAATGAGTTGGTATGTAAAAGACAGTGCTATTCTTTTACAAGTTATGTCAGGATCTCATATCGAAGCTGAGCCAGGCACAATAAATCAATCCTCTCCAAATTTTCTAACTAATATTGATAATGGGATAAAAGGGAAAAAAATTGGATGGTCTTCTGACCTGAATTCTAGAATAGTTGACGAAGAAGTATTGGAAATCAATAAAAATGCAATGAGAATATTTGAAAAGCATGGAGCAATAGTTGAAGATTTAGATATAAAAATAAATCTAGATGATTACGAAGAACTTGATTCAATCCTTACACTTGCACTTAATTACACCAATAATAAAATTTACTATGAAGAAAATGCTTCCAAATTGATGCCTCATGTTAGGAATTCCATTGAAAGAGGTAAAAATATAAGTTCAGATCAGTATATAAATGCTCTTACAAAACTTTATGAACTAAGATCTTATATAAATTCAATATTTGACAAATTTGATTTTATTGCAACACCAACCGTAGGATTCACTGCTAACAAATGTAATGAAAAGCATGTTATCAAAGATAATAAATTAAATATCATTCATATGACAGATGAAGACAAAAAAATTCATAACAATATGGACTATTCATCTTGGAACTTTGCATATAAACAATACACTGCCCTATTTAATTGGACAGGTAATCCTGGAGCAAGTATCCCAAGTGGATTCACAAAAAACGAATTGCCTGTAGGACTGCAGATTATCGGTGCAAAAGAAAATGAAGAAGGTGTATTACAGGCTTCAAGAGTAATCGAAATTGAACAACCGTGGCAAAACAAAAAACCTAAAATATAAATAAATTTAATGTATTTATGAAAATTATAGACATTATAAACAAAAAACAAACATTATCTTTTGAATTTTTTCCCCCTAAAGAAAAATCTAATATAGGTAACTTAAACAAAACAATAGATGATTTGTCTGAATTCAATCCGGATTTTGTATCATTTACTTACGGTGCAGGTGGTAGTACTAGAAAACTTACTCTAGAAATATCAGCAAAAACAAAAAATTCTGATTTTTCTTCTGAAGTAATGTCTCATTTGACATGTATTACTCACACCGAAAATGAAATTATTGAAATACTGAATAATTACGAGCAATCTAATATAGAAAACATAATAGCTCTTAGGGGTGATTTACCACATAACTCAAACGAAGTTAAAAATCACATTCCTCATGCAACTGATTTAATTGAAATAATCAAAAATCATTCAAATACTTTTTGTATAGCTGCAGCTTGTTATCCTGAATCACATCCTGAATCATTATCTGAAGAGAGTGATATTAGTAGCATAAAATTAAAGCAATCAAAAGGAGCTGATTTTCTAATAACTCAATTGTTTTTTAATAACAATGATTTTTTTAAATTTAGAGACAAAGCAATAAAATCAGGAATTAAGATACCAATAATAGCTGGCATCATGCCAATAACTAGTACAAAACAAATAAGAAAATTCACTGAAATGTGCGGAGCATCCATTCCTGATTCTTTAAATAAAAAACTTGAGACATCAATAAACAATGACGAAGAAACAACTAAGTTTGGAATAGAATTTGCAACAAATCAAATTAAAGAATTATTAGAAAACAATATCGACGGAATACATTTTTATTCATTGAATAAATCAAGATCAGTTAAAGAAGTTATTAATAATCTTAATATTTGAAATAAATTTTAAAACATATTACGAATTTGTATTTAAATATAAATTAAGATTTAGTTAAAATATTTTACTATACTTTTACTACTACTATCGTAAATAAATAATCTTATATATATATATCATAATAGAGAGATAAAAAAATGGCAGACGATATTTTTGGAGAAATTTACAAAGAAATGGGAGCAAAACCTATAATTAATGCTATAGGTAGTGTTACTTTGTTAGGAGGATCTACTCCTAAAAAAATAGTGAAAGAAGCTATGGACCGTGCAGATGCTGCATATGTTAACCTTCCTCATCTTCAAGAAGTTGTTGGAAAAAAAATAGCAGAATATTGCAATGTTCCTGCGGGATTTGTAACTTCAGGTGCTGGTGCAGGATTAGCATTAACTGGTGCAGCATTTATGGCTGGGAATAATGATAATTTAATTGAACAACTTCCAGACACAACTGGGATGAAAGGTGAAATTCTTATTCAAAAATGTCAAAGGTATTGGTATGACCGATGTGTTGAAGGATCTGGAGCAAAACTTGTGGAATTCGGAGAGGAATTATCAGCAAGTGAACTTGATTTTGAAAATGCAATTAATGAAAATACAGCAGGTGTATTATGGGTGGCAAATGAATTGTCCCCTGGTACAGTAGTTGGAAATAATATACAAACCAATCCACTAAGCCTTGAGAAAGTAATTGAAATTGCAAAAAAACATGGTATTTACGTATTGGTAGATGCAGCAGCTCAAATATATCCACTGGATATCCTAGGGAAATATGTAAGAATGGGTGCAGACGCACAGGTTATTGCTGCAAAATATATGGGAGCCTCACAGTCAGTTGGATTAGCTTTGGGTACAACAGAAATGATTGAAAAAATAGCTAACCAATCATTTACAGGTTATGAAGGAAGAAGAATTCGTGGTATTGGAAGACCTATGAAAGTGGACAGACAAGAAATTATTGGTGTCACAGTGGCAGTGCACGAATGGGTTACTATGAATCATGAAGAACGATTAGCAATAGCTGAAGATCAATCAAGAGTTATGCTAGCACCACTCCAAAATATAGAAGGTGTAAATGCTGAAATAATTGATAACATAATAGGGAATCAGCCTTTTGGTGTTAAATTAGAACTAGATCCAAATAAAGCAAAAATGTCTGCAGCAGAATTAGTAGTAAAACTACAAGAATTAGATACTCCAATCTGGACACGAAATGGACAAAATCACGAAGAAAATACAATTAAACTGGTTCCGTGGG
>CEQN01079299.1_pt1 | contig 21883 bp, 23 predicted proteins | sample 427011 | NCBI WGS metagenome assembly CEQN01 (sample SAMEA2621277, study PRJEB7988) | marine metagenome | biome: marine biome (ENVO:00000447); feature: deep chlorophyll maximum layer (ENVO:xxxxxxxx); material: "saline water (ENVO:00002010), including plankton (ENVO:xxxxxxxx)" | depth 120 m
ATTTCAGGATTAACTTTTTTTGCCATTTCATATGAAATATTTAGGCCAACATTAATTCCTTTTTTTGCCATTTTATTTGTATCAATGTTTTCTATAAAGATGTCAGAAATTGAAATTAATTTTAATAGGGGAGATGTATCAAAATTCCAATTAAATGCAAAAGATTTTTTTCCTCGATTCCAAACTGAAAATTCTAGGTCTTGTCTTGAAACAAATTTTTTCTCCATTATTTCAAATTCTTCTGAAATGCTTACTGGTTCAACTTTGATTACATCTGCACCTTGATCTGCAAGATGCATTCCCAATATTGATCCTGCAGGATAATCGCTTAATTCTATTACTCTATATTCAGATAACATGTATATTTTTCATAATAATTTTGGTTTAACAGGCACATTATAAATCAATTTAATTTACTCATAGATATTCGATTCCTCAAGTAATAAAATATTAATAATAATAAAGTTGGGAGATTCATATGAAAATCACATTGTCTTTGATTAAGGCAGATATTGGGTCTATAGGGGGACATACTAGGCCATCAGATTTGATGTTAGAAACCGTTGAAACCTTAGCACAAAAAGCGGTAGCTGATGGGCTATTGATTGATGTTTTTGTTTCATATACTGGTGATGATATTGCGATTTTGATGTCACATACTAAAGGAGAAAACAATTCTGAAGTACATCAATTTGCTTGGGATGCATTTATTGAAGGTACAAATGTTGCAAAATCTCAGGGACTGTATGGTGCAGGACAAGATTTATTAGTTGATGCCCCATCAGGAAATGTTAGAGGTGCGGGACCTGCAGTAGCGGAAATTGAATTTGATCATTCTTTGGAATCTCCTCGACCTGCAGAGTCTTTTATGGTTTTTGCTGCCGATAAGTGTGGACCTGGCGCTTATAACTTACCTTTATTTTTAGCCTTTGCAGATCCTATGTATTGTGGCGGGTTAATGCTTCCTCAAATGATTAAAGGGTTTTCATTTGATGTCATAGACATGGACAACACTGATGGAGACAGTATTCTTAAATTAGAAGCTCCTGATGATTATTATGGAATCACTGCATTACTTAGAGACAATGAAAGATTTGGAATTGATTCAATTTATTCGCGAACTTTTAACAATAAAGCAGCTTCAATTTCTGCTCAGAGACTACATTCGATTGCGGGTACTTATACAGGTAAAGATGATCCTGTTGCTCTAATCAGAAACCAAGGAATTTTTCCTGCTCCAGAAGAAATTTTATCTGCATTTACTAAAGCTCATTATGTTGGTGGTGATTCTAGAGGCTCACATGTTATGCCATTAATGCCAGTTCCGTTAAACACGGCAGTAACAGGACCATATTGCTTACCTCTTGTTTCAGCTGTGGGCTTTTCATTAAATGCAGAAGGATATTTTTCTCATTCATTTGTGGATTTTTTTGATAATCCTGTTTGGGATGAAGTAAGAAAATTAGCTCAAGTAAAAGGCTTGGAAATGAGAAGCCAGGGTTGGTCAGGCCCTGCCATGCTCCCTTACACTGAATTAGAATATGGTGGATTTAGAGATACTGTTGAAGGTTTATTGTCATCATTTAAATTTCAATAATCATTGGTTTAGACTCTAAGATGATAAAAATATTGGTTGCTACTAGAAATTTAAAAAAAATTAATGAGTTAAGCGAATTTTTAGATAAAAATCTTTTTTCACTTTCAAATTTAGATGAATTAAATATTGATTTTACTGTTGAAGAAACAGGAAACACTTTTGAAGAAAATGCTACATTAAAAGCTGAACAATATGGCGAACAATCTTCATTACTTACAGTCGCCGATGATTCAGGTTTAGAAGTTGAGTTGTTAAATGGTGCACCAGGAGTCTTTTCTGCAAGGTATGGAGGTGAAGGGAAAACGGATAAAGATCGGAATGATTTTTTGATACAAAACCTTCAACCTTTTAAAGATCAAGAGATTTTTGCCAAATTTGTGTGTGTGATTGCAATTTGGGTCCCTCAATTGTTAATGATAAAAACTTTTAAAGGAGAGATAGAGGGTAAAATTCATTTCAAACCAAGAGGGAGCAATGGTTTTGGGTATGACCCTTTGTTTTATATTCCTTCAAAAAATAAAACTTTTGCCGAAATGTCTCTATCAGAAAAACAAAGAATTAGTCATAGAGGTCAAGCAATGACAAAAGCTGTAGAATTCCTCTACCAATTATCAAAAAGTAATTATGATGAAAAAAATGAATCCGGTAGACCAATTCAATAGGCCATTAAGGGATCTTAGGATTTCTGTAACTGATAGATGTAATTTTCGTTGCACCTACTGTATGCCTGCTGAAATTTTTGGAGAAAGATATGAGTTTTTACCCAAAGAAAAATTACTTTCTTTTGAGGAAATTCATAGAATTGCCAAAGTTTCAGTGCAAATGGGAGTAAAAAAAATAAGAATCACTGGCGGAGAGCCTTTAGTTAGACAAGATATTCCAGATTTGATTCAAATGCTTGCAGGTATAGACGAAATTGATGATATAGCGATGACTACAAATGCTTATTTATTAGAAAAATTTGCCCAAGACTTAAAAAATGCAGGTTTAAATAGAGTTACTGTTAGTTTGGATTCATTAGATGATGATGTTTTTCAAAAAATGAATGGTAGAGGATTTGACACATCTAAAGTCAAAAATGGCATTTTAGAAGCGAAAAAAGTTGGACTGTCTCCAATCAAAATTAATGTAGTTGTTCAAAAAAATGTGAATGATCACACCATTATAGATCTAATAGAATGGTGTCGAGAAAATAACTTGATTCCTAGATTTATTGAATATATGGATGTGGGCAACTTAAATCAGTGGAATCTAAATGAAGTGATATCCTCAAAAAAATTAATTGAGAAAATTAATGATGTTTTTCCAGCTGAAGCTATAGAATCAGCTTATAGAGGTGAAGTTGCAAAAAAATATAGATTTCTTGATGGAAAAGGGCAGTTTGGTGTGATTTCTTCTGTATCACAACCATTTTGTGGTGACTGTACGAGATTAAGGCTTTCTCCCGAAGGAGAAATTTTTACATGCTTATTTGCTCAAAAGGGATTAGATTTACGATCTTCTTTAAGGTCAGGAGCATCAGATGAAGATTTGATAAACATAATTCAAAATCGATGGAAGGCTAGAGATGATAATTATTCTGAACAGAGATCTAGTTTGACAGATAAAAATGTGAGAAAGGTTGAGATGTATCATATCGGAGGATAAATGAAGTCATGACAGATATTTATACCGATGGGGCGTGTATTGGTAATCCCGGTCCCGGGGGATGGGGAGTAGTAATTTTGAATGAAAATGATAACCAATTTTTGTCTGGTGGTGAAAAAAATACAACTAATAATCGAATGGAGATTATGGCAGTTATTGAAGGATTGAAAAATGTTGAATCTACAGATTTGACTGTGTACTCGGATTCAACTTACGTGATTAACACGATCACTAAAGGGTGGAAGAAAAATAAAAACCAAGATCTTTGGGAAATTTTAGAAAAATTAGTATCTGAAAAAAACGTGAAATGGAAATGGGTCAAAGGTCATTCTGGTAATGAATTTAATGAAAAAGCAGATCAACTAGCTTATGGGGAAGCTAAAAAACAATGAAAAAAGATGAAACTTCTAATTCTTTAACTCATGTTGACCATGAGGGAAAAGCAAATATGGTTGATGTATCTCAAAAAACAATTTCTACACGTAAAGCTATAGCGAAATCATTAATTAAAATGAATCCTGATACTTTAGAAAAAATCATCAAAAATGAGTTTGAAAAAGGTGATGTTTTATCGGTAGCTAGAATTGCCGGTATTATGGGTGGAAAACAAACATCTGCACTAATTCCATTATGCCACCCATTACAGCTCACAAATCTAAATGTTGATTTTGAAATTGATAAAGAAAATTCTCAGATATTGATTATTGCAACTGCCAAAATTGCATCTAGAACTGGTGTGGAAATGGAAGCCTTAACCGCTGCTTCCATTTGTGCTTTAACCATTTATGATATGTGTAAAGCAGTAGACAAAAAATTAAAAATAGAAACCTGGTTATCACATAAATCAGGTGGAAAATCTGGAGATCACCAACTTGATTAGGTATAAACTTGCTTTAAATTCTCAAGTATGTGGTAAAATGCCCCAACAGTAAATGAATCGGTTTGATTTATTAGGTTAATTTAGGAAGAGAATTTGAATATATACGTAGGAAACATATCATATAACACATCAGAAGATGACTTGAAAGAACATTTTGGTCGATATGGTGAAGTTGTAGATGTAAGAATAATTACTGACCGTGATAGCGGTCGATCAAAAGGCTTTGGATTTGTTGAAATGAGCGATGATGATCAGGCAAAAGAAGCAATCGAAGCTTTAGATAGCAAGGATTTTATGGGTCGTGATATCAGAGTCAATGAAGCTAGACCTCGAGAACCAAGATCATAAGAATTATTGAGTTTGTTTGATGAATTTAAAAAAAGTTGGTGAAGATCCATATGTTGGTGAAACTCTCCAGCTGAGTTTATCTAAATGGTTAACTCCCAATGATGGTTTTTATATTAGAAGCCATTTTGATTTTCCCCAAATTTCCAAAAATGAATTTGAGTTAATTATTGACGGATTAGTTGATCATCCAATTTCACTGAAATTGGATGATTTGAAAAAATTACCCAAAAAGACTTTATCTGCCACTTTAGAATGTGCTGGAAATAATAGAAGTGACTTAACTCCTTCAGTTCCAGGAAATCAGTTTTCTAATGGTGCTGTTAGTAATGCTATTTGGTCAGGTGTTTCATTAAGAGATGTTTTGGATTTAGTGAATCTAAAAGACTCTGTGTTACAGATTTTATTTCAAGGCGCTGATCAAGGTGAAACTGAAAAAGACCATCCTCATGAACCTTATTTAAGAAGCCTTTCTAAAGATATGGCCTTTGACCCCGATACTTTACTAGCTTATGAAATGAATGGTGAAGATTTGCCTGTCGAGCACGGCTTTCCGTTGAGATTAATAGTTCCTGGCTGGTATGGAATGGCATCAGTAAAATGGCTCACTAAAATTTCAGCAATAGATTCTCATTTCACGGGATATTTTCAAGGCAAAAAGTATGTTTTGAAGTATACAGATGGATCTCAAAAACCACTTGAAGAGATTCAAGTGAAATCATTAATTACATTTCCAGAAGATAATTCTCATTTAAATGTTAAACAGATTTCTGTTCAAGGGATCGCTTGGTCAGGCAGAAACCCTATTGATTCTGTTCAAATATCCACTGATCATGGCCAAACTTGGACTGAAGCTGAACTAACTGGGCCTTCTGAAAAGTACTCTTGGAGGCATTGGAAATATTTATGGAATCCCCCTTTAAAGGGAGAATACACGATTATGTCAATTGCAAAAGATTCCATGGGAAATAATCAACCATTGGAGTCAGTATGGAATGAACTGGGATATGCAGTTAATGGTTCAAAGCCTGTGAAGATTACGATTGATTGACTCAGTTGAATTTTCTCGAGAGTTAGTTTTACATCATATTTCTCAAAACATTTCACTTGTTGGGACTAATTTGTCTAATTTAGACTTATCTAATATTGATTTTTCTGGCATTGATCTGAGGTCTGTTAATTTTTCATTTTCTAATTTACAAAATTCAATATTTGTTGAATGTAATCTTTCTAGAGCCTATATGCGAGGAGCCAATTTAAATCATTGTGATTTTAGAAAATCTAATTTGTTTAGATCTAATTTGACAGTTACTGAAATGAAAAAAGCGAACCTTTCACATGCTAATTTACAAGGAGCTAATTTGAGTGGAGCAGCATCAAATTCAGGTCAAAGCACTTCTAGGGTTATAGGGGCAAATATGCAAGGAGCTATAGCACGATTCACAAACTTTCAGAAAGCTATTATGGAAAGAGTTAATTTGAATAATACTGATTTAAGAGGTGCTAATTTTATTGAAGCAAATTTAACAAGAGTTTCTTTGCAGGGTGCAAAATATGATTTTGATGCTTTTGATAAGTCAATAAACGTTTAGAGTTTTTGGAAAATAGCAGTACAAGAATTTTGTTACAAATGACCTTTAGTATTTTGATATTTAAATATTGAATACAGATTAAATGAATAAATATAGGTTGCATTTAATTATGACCATTTTATAATTTCTTAAAATGTTCACGAATAAAAATTTTGTCTCAACCCCTGTATTAGTGATCTTAGGTATTGGAAATCCTGGCCAACAATACAAAGACACCCGCCATAATGCAGGTTTTTGGTTTTTAGATTTATTATCTGAGGAACTTTCAATTGCATTTAAACGTGTAAATAAATCAATACAAGTAGGTTTTGGTGAAATTAATCAAAAGCCAATTGTTTTGGCTAAATCTAGAACTTTTATTAATGAAAGTGGGATTCCTACAAAATATCTTTTGAATAGATTTTCTATTCAACTTTCACAATTATTAGTTGTTTATGATGATATTCACCTTCCTGTAGGTAAGCTTCGGTTAAGGGCATCAGGTAGTGCTGGTGGTCACAATGGTATTAGATCTATAATTTCATCGATTCAGTCAGAAGATTTTGCCAGAATTAGAATTGGAGTTGGGTCACCAGATAATTCTGAAAATCAAATCGAATATGTTTTGGGAGAACCAAATTTAGAAGAAAAAGAAAAAATAATTTCTTCAATTTCTTCTGCTAATCAACTTGTTGAAACTATTATTGAGCATGGCCTAATTAAAGCTATGTCTGATTTTAATTAAGGCCTATTTTGAATTTTTCTAAGAATCAAAACATATATAAATGGTGGGTATACTCTTCAATAGCAGTAGTGATTTTTGTTCAAGTTGGAGATCAAACAGGTACTAATATAGCTATGCCTAGTATGTCTGCTGAATTTAATGCAGATATTCCTACAGTCCAGTGGGTTTACCTGTTATATACATTGTGTATTAGTTCTTTATTGTTACCAATGGGTAGATTTTCAGACATTTTTGGCAGGAAATCTGTTTATTGTTCAGGACTTGTAGTTTTTATAATTGGCGGAATTGTAGCTACAATTTCTCAAAATTTTCCTATGCTACTGATTGCCAGAGCAATTCAAGGTATTGCTGTCTCGATGATTTTGGCTAACGGAATGGCGTTATTGGTTGAAGCATTTCCAAAATCTGAAAGAGGCCTTGCTTTGGGTTTATATCTCTCCGTAATAGGTATGGGAGGCTTGTTGGGAACGTTATTAAGTGGTTATTTAGTTTCTGAGTATGGTTGGCGAGCGCTTTATATGGCTAGTGTTTTAGTCTCGAGTTCCGGCTTGCTATTATCTTTGTTTGTAATTCAAAAAAATTCTTCTATTAAACAAAGCTCACACTCAAAGTTTGATTGGTATGGTGCTATTTTTTCTGCCACTGCTCTTTCTTCTTTTTTACTGTCTATGACGTTTTCTCATACACTTGGATGGGGTAGTCTGCCGGTTATAACCGGCTTTTTCGTTTCAGTAATTTCTTTAATTATGTTTGTTTGGAGAGAACGTGTATTTGAATCCCCAATGATTGATCTTTCATTGTTTAAAAATCCTGTTTTTTTTGTAGGTACCTTAGGTCGTTTTTTAACTTTTATGGCGGGTTCATCAGTATTTTTTTTGATGCCTTTTTATGTAATTCAAGTTATGGATTTATCAGCGTTTACAGCAGCAGTTTTATCGTCGCCTATGCCTATAATGATGACATTAACTAGTCCGTTAAGCGGAAAAATTTCTGATAAATTTGGCACTAAATGGCCTACGCTTTGTGGTTTGTTTTGCTGGGGATTAGCCATTTTTATCAGTACTACATTGACTGTAGATTCAACCCAGTTCTCAGTTTTATTAATCCATTTTTTGGCAGGTGCAGGAAATGGGATTTTTCAATCTCCAAACCAAAGTTCTATAGTTAGTGTTGTTTCTTCAGAAAAATATGGAGTCGTGACTTCTGTAATTAGCATGGTGAGAACTGCTGGAAATTTAACTGGAACTGCTGTTGCGACATCAGTGGTAGTTTTAACAATGTCTTCGATGGGACTTGAACCAAATCTATCAATTTTAGAATCAGTGTCAGATCCTCAAAAAATTGCAGAAATTCGATTTGCGTTTACTGAAGGGATTTCTAGGGCGTTTACATTAGCTACGGCAATAGTAGTAATTTCTTTTACTCTCAATATTTTTGGACCTAACATTAAGTTTGATTCTGTAAACGTAGGTAAATAATTTAACAAATAATTCATACCCCTGTATAATCAACTGTAAAATTACAGTGAAAATCAAATTTTATGACTACAAGTGATTACAACTTTTCTACATTTTCTAAAAATAGCTTTTATGCTGAATTGAATTCTCGATTAATTGATATGGCTGATGTAGCTTCAGATTTGAGAGTCGTAGATTTAGCTTGTGGCGCAGGGGGTGTGACTAGGTTGATTTTGGAGAGAATCAATCGAACTACTAACACAGTTGTTATAGCTCTTGATCATTCTCAAATAGCTCTAAAAACTGCTATGGATGAACTAAAAGATATTTCTAATGGTGCTGTAAGATATGTTCAAAGTGGTGTAGAAAACATTTCCGAAGCTATCAAAGATTCTGTTGATACCGTAGTTTTTTGTAATGCTATACATTATTTACCTGATAAAGATATTGTTTTGAGTGAAATTTCTAAATCTTTATCTAAGGGTGGGAAGTTTGCTTTTAATACTTCATTTTATGATGGAGGTCAGCATGAAGATTCTCTGTCTTTTTACTCAAAGTGGATGTTTAAAGCATTTAGAATTTTGAGAAAAGAATATGGCTTGAAGCCTGAAAAATCTTTGAAAGTAGAATCACGAAAACAGCTTACCCCTCAAGATTATTCTGATTTGTTAATGCGCCATGGACTAAAAATTGAAATTCAAAAAATAGATACAGTTCAAGTGCCTATAGAAGGATGGTTGGACATTTGTGCGTTTTCTGATTTTATTGAAGGAACCATGCCGGGAATACCCTTAGATACAGCTAGTGAAGTATTGCAAGAAGGGGTACGCCAAACATACAAAGAGCTTAATGTTACTCATGTACCAAGAAATTGGTTAGACATTGTCGCTAGAAAAATCTGATCATCAAAATGAATGATTTTTCAATAGATTCAGCCAATATTCCGGATTCTCAAGGTAGATATGGAGTTTTTGGTGGTCAATATGTTCCTGAAACTCTAATTCCAGCATTAAATGAATTGGAATTAGAGTATGAAAAAATTAAACATGATGAGGCTTTTCAAGCAAATCTTTCTGAGGTACTAAAAACATTTGTTGGTAGGCCTACAGAATTATATTTTGCTCAAAATTTAACCGAGAAACTTTCAGGTGCTCAAATTTATTTGAAACGTGAAGATTTGGCTCATACTGGTGCTCATAAGATTAACAATGCTCTTGGACAAGGTTTGTTAGCTAAAAAAATGGGTAAAAATAGAATAATTGCTGAAACAGGTGCGGGTCAGCACGGAGTGGCAACGGCTACTGTTTGTGCAAAATTGGGCCTAGAATGTGTAGTTTACATGGGCGAAGAAGATATCCGAAGACAAGCCCTTAATGTGTCTAGGATGAAGTTATTGGGAGCTGAAGTTATTTCAGTAAATTCTGGTAGTAAAACATTAAAAGATGCTATAAATGAAGCAATTAGGGATTGGGTTACTAATGTTCAAACTACACATTATTTAATTGGCAGTGCTGTTGGTCCTCACCCTTATCCCATGATAGTTAGAGATTTTCAGAGAATTATAGGAAAAGAATCTAGGTCTCAAATTCTTGAAATAACAGGTAAATTACCTGAATATGTAATTGCTTGTGTTGGTGGAGGAAGTAACGCTATTGGTCTGTTTTATGATTTTATTTCTGATCAACATGTGCAATTGATTGGTGTTGAAGCTGGAGGCGAAGGAATTAAGACTGGCAAACATTCTTCTACTATTTCAGCAGGGAAAATAGGTGTTTTGCATGGGAGTATGTCATATTTAATACAGAATGATGATGGTCAAATTATTGAGACACATAGTATTTCAGCTGGTCTTGATTATCCCGGAGTTGGCCCCGAGCATAGTTGGTTAAAAGATATTGAAAGAGCTCAATATGTTAGTGTAAGTGACTCTGAAGCTCTAAAAGGTTTTGAATTAATATGTGAAACAGAGGGTATTATTCCTGCTTTGGAGCCTGCCCATGCAGTTCATTATGTATCTAAATTAGCCCCAACTTTATCTCAAAATGATGTTATTTTATTGGGAATGTCAGGCAGAGGAGATAAAGATATGGAAACAGTTGCACAAGCACTAAATATTTAAAAATTGATAACTTCAAAAACAATAATTTCTCTCTCTTTTATTTTTGGATTTTTGTTTTTTCCCTTATTAATTCCTATAGAAGCAAATGGTTCAGTAAAAAATTACCAAGAAAATCAGGTTGGGAAATTTGTAGTAGGCCTTGGTTCAGTTCCTGACCAACCTACTAAAGGGTTAAATCATTTTGCTTTATATGTAAGACAAAAAGAATCACAAGAAAAATTCCAAAATTTGAAAGTTTATTTATCGGCTTCGATGGAAAATATGAATTCTGGTCAAACTTTCAAATCTGAAATGAATAATACTTTGTTTGATCCCGAATATTATGAAGTAGACATTTCTTTAGATTCTGAAGGAAAATGGTTTTTATTGGTAGATGTATTGATAAACGAAAATCAATTAGATTCACATAATTTTTCAACTTTATTTGAAATAAATGCTGTTTCGCCTAATCCATTGAATTCATTTTTAACGTTAGCATTATTAGGATTTTTAGTGATATTCGTATTAAAATATGCGTCTAATATTATTTTTAAAAGGCCAAAATGATTAAATTTCATTCTTATATCTTGGTTTTGGTTTTGGTTTTGTCAGTATCTTGTTCAGAAGCAGATATTGATCCAAATAAAAATACTACTGAAGTTACAAATATAAAAGAAACTACTATACAAATAGAAGACGGCAAAATTTCTAATGGAATCGATGTAATTACTTTAAAAAAAAATGATCAGGTCAAATTATCTTTTAATTCAAATGAAGAAATTGAAATACACTTGCATGGTTATGATATAAAAAAATTAGTGAAACCTAATGAAACTTCGGTGATGGAATTTAAGGCTATCGCTACCGGCAGATATAATGTCACTTCTCACTTAGATCAAAATGGTGGGAATCATCATAATCATGATCATTCTGAACATGGAGTATTGTTTGAATCCCAATCACTTTTATCAGGTGATTTTTATTCATATCAAGTTCCTGATGATTTTTCTGATTTTCCCATCCTTTATCACGATCATATGGAGCATAAGACTCAAGGTGCTATAGAGCTTTCAAAAGACAATCAATCTATTGATGAAGTTAAAATTTTGATCACTGAAAAAGACAATTCACAAATCTTAATTTTTGATCCTGAAGTTATTTTTGTGAACCCAGGAACAAAAATAACTTGGGAGAATCAATTAGACAGGAAAGTTAGGATTACTAGTGGATCTCCTCCCGGTGTTTCAAAACATTCTGAACATCATGATGAAGAAATTAAGTTGTTTAGAATTGAGGTCTATCCTTAGGAAAATATTTTGAAATCTTTTTCACTTTTATTTGTAATAGGTTTTTTATTTTTTTTACCTTTCCCGGTTAGTGCTCATGGATTTGGAGAAAGATATGATCTTCCACTTCCGTTACCATATTTTATGGTAGGCGCTGCTGCTACAGTAGCATTATCTTTTTTAATTATTGGTTGGTTTTTTTCACAATCATCGGATGAGAAATCATATTGGACATTAAATTTATTTTCATTGAAATATATGAAATGCATTTTAAATTTTATTAGTTTTATTTTGGGTTTTGTCTCTGTTGGGATTCTTGTTTTATGTATTTTAGTAGGATTGTGGGGTACCCAAGAACCTTTGGAAAATTTTTCTCCAACATTTGTATGGATTATCTGGTGGGTTGGTATTGGATATTTCGTTGCTTTGGTGGGAAATATTTGGCTGGTAATTAATCCATGGATGATTTTATATAATTATTATGAGCGGTGGAGAAAACCAAAACCTATACTTAAATGGCCCGCAAAATTCGAATCATGGCCAGCACTTATATTCTTTTTAATTTTTGGTTGGGTAGAAAATGTTTATAGTGGAGCATCACAGCCATTTAATTTATCAATTTTGTTGATACTTTACTCTTTGTTAACTTTTTTTGGGATGCGTTTGTTTGGTAAACACGTTTGGTTAAATCATGCTGACCCTTTTTATATATTGTTTGGGTTGTTTTCTAGATTTTCTCCAACAGAAATACAAAGTAAATGTGCTGACTCCTCCAAATGTGTTGACAGTCTTGAATGTTGGGAAAAGTCGGAAATTGGAAACAGAAAATTGAATATTAGGCCTTTTTTTGTTGGTTTGGCATCAGGAGAAAAAGTCGAAACTTCAATTATGATATTTCACGTAACCGCATTAGCTACAGTTACGTTTGATGGATTTGCTGAAACTCCTGCTTGGGTACAAATACAAAATTTGATTTGGCCTATTATAGATCCCTTAAATTTAAATAATTCATCTGTGATCACTTCATTGGGAAGTATTTTTTTCCCGTTATATTTTTCTGTAATTTATCTGTTAATTTGTTCTTGGACATCAAAAATTTCAAAAGGTTTGATTTCTACTGAACAGGTTGCTAAAACTTTTGTTTTTTCTTTAGTTCCCATTGCCTTGGCTTATAATCTCTCTCATTATTTTTCATTTTTAATAATTACGGGACAAAATATTATTCCATTAATTTCAGATCCATTTGGGTTTGGTTGGAATATATTGGGTACCAAAAATTATATTCCCAATTTTTCTATAGTTAATGCCAGATTCGTATGGATTCTTTCAGTATTTTCATTAGTAGTTGGACATATTATTTCTGTGTATATTTCTCATAAAATCGCAAGCAGAAGCATTTCATCCATTAAATTAGTTATACAAAGTCAAATTCCAATGTTGTTTCTAATGGTTTTTTATACTGCTATAAGTTTGTGGATAATTGCCCAACCAATAGTAGAATAATTTGATTGAAATAAAATTCATAATTGTGACAGTTTTTTTGTGATTTGTCTGATACTATCTACCATGAAGTAAATATTAGATTGATGAGGGTCATAATATGAATTCTAACAATGAACCCGAGAATATTACTCAATATTCCTGTCCTAAATGTGTAAATTACACATATGAAACTGGTGAAATTCGTACAACAGGTTCTGGTATTTCAAGGTTTTTAGATATACAAAACCAAAAATTTGCTCACATCACATGTGATAAATGTGGATATACAGAATTTTTTAAAAGAAGAGCAAGTGGAGTTGGAAATATTTTAGATTTATTTATGGGCGGATAAATTTGAACCACAATATTTTGGATAATTAAATGAAGGAAGCCTGTGGAGTTGTAGCTGTATATTCACCTGGTCAACAAGCTTCTAGAGCAGCTTTTTTTGGAATTCATGCGCTTCAGCATCGAGGACAAGAAAGTGCAGGTATTGCGGCAAGTTCTGGAAAGAATATACAAGTAAAAACTCAAATGGGCCTGGTCACTCAGGCTTTTCAAGAGAAGGATTTAACCGACTTAGATGGTTATATCGCCTTAGGCCATACCCGATACTCTACTACCGGTTCTAGTAATATTGATAATGCGCAACCATTTATATCCAAAAGTGATTCTATTGAAATTGCTTTGGGACACAATGGCAATCTGATTAATTCAGTAGAATTGCGTGACGAGTTATTAGATTTAGATGTACATTTTCAATCTTCTGCAGATTCAGAAATTATTGCTCATTTGATTTCTCATGCTCCTGCTAGTTCCTGGTCTGAAAGAATTGCATATGCTATGAGAAAGCTCAATGGTGCCTATTCTCTAGGAATTATGACGAAGGAAGAAATTATTGGAGTTCGTGATCCTTTGGGGGTTCGGCCTTTATGTATTGGTACTTTAGATGATGGTTGGGTAATTGCTTCTGAATCATGTGCATTAGACCATTTAGGTGCAGAATTTGTTCGTGAAGTGCTACCTGGTGAAGCGGTACTGATTAATGAAGAAGGTTTAAAATCTATTTACCAAAAACCTAATTATGATCAAGTTTTAGGCAGTTGTATTTTTGAGCAGATTTATTTTTCAAGACCCGATTCTTTGTTAAATGGTGATTTAGTTTATACATCTAGGATGAATATGGGAGCTCAGTTAGCTAAAGACTTTCCAGTTGACGCAGATGTTGTAATTGGTGTTCCTGATTCTGCTACAGCAGCTGCAGTAGGGTATTCTCAACAATCTGGAATTCCATTTACTGAAGGATTAGTAAAAAATAGATACGTAGGTAGAACCTTTATTTTTCCTGATCAAAGGTTGAGAGAATTAGGGGTTAGGCGAAAATTTAACCTACTTCCACAAATTTTAAAAGATAAAAAAGTTATTGTGGTTGACGACAGTATTGTTCGCGGTACTACAACCCCTCATATTGTAGATTTGCTAAGAAAAGGTGGCGCTAAAGAAATTCATTTGAGGATTTGTGCTCCTCCTATTATTTCTCCTTGTCATTTTGGGGTTGATATGGCAAAAAAATCTGAATTAATAGCTAGCAATATGAGTGTAGAAGAAATTACTGAACACCTAAAAGTAGATTCTTTAGGTTTTTTAAGCAATGACGGATTGTTAAAATCTATTTCAGGTGAAAGAAATCAATATTGTATGGGATGTTTTACAGGAAATTATCCAATTCCTATTCAACTTGAGATGGATAAATTGGTTTTAGAATCATAAGGAGACTACTAGTTCTAGTGAGTAATTTTCCGTTGAATTTGGGGATTTTAGCTTCTCATGAGGGGACCAATTTACAAGTAATTTTAGATGCTTGTAACCACAAAGCTATCAATGCATCAGTTAATGTAGTCATTAGTAATAATTCTGATTCCAGAGCACTCAAAAGAGCTAAAGAAGCTAATGTTTTAGCTCTTCATATGAGCACAATTACTCATTTGAATGAACACAAATTAGATATAGCCATCACTGAAATCATGAAATCTAATCAAGTTAATTTGATTCTTTTAGCAGGCTACATGAAAAAAATTGGACCTTTACTTCTTTCTAGATATAAAAATAGAATCATTAATAGTCACCCGTCTTTACTACCTTTGTACAGTGGTAAAGGAATGTTTGGTGATTTAGTTCACCAGTCTGTTCTAGAGAATAAAGAAGAAGTTAGTGGAATTACCCTTCATTTAGTTGATCAAGATTATGACCATGGTCATAAAATAGCACAAAAAAAAGTAAAAGTTCTTCCTACTGATAATATTATTTCTTTAAAGAAAAGAATTCAGTTTATAGAACATCAATTTTGGATAGAAACTTTAAAAAAAATCAGTCAAAAAGAAATTGATTTAGATGTGATAGGTACAAAAGAGGAGTCTTTTCAGTTATGAATATTCATAAAAAAGTTTCAAAAATTTATACTTCATCTGGCGTAAATTTAGACAACTCTGAAAAAGTTAAAGATCAAATCAAAACTATTGCTCAAAACACCTATGACACGAATGTGATGGGTGGTGTTGGTGGTTTTGCAGCCCTATATCAACTTTCTGGATATGACCAACCAGTTTTAGTGTCTAGTACAGATCCCGTAGGAACCAAATTAAGTGTTGCAGGAATGGTAAATGATTATTCAAATATTGGAATTGATTTAGTTAACGCATGTATAAATGATTTGATTGTTGTGGGAGCAGACCCATTATTTTTTTTAGATTATGTAGCGACTTCAGTAATGGATCAGGAAATTGTGCTAACAATAGTTCAAGGTATATCTAAGATGTGCGAGGAATCTAATTGTGCATTAATTGGAGGTGAAACATCTGAAATGCCCGGAGTATTTCAGAATAGAAAATTTGATGTTTCTGGTTTTGTTGTAGGTGCTGTTGAATCATCCAAAATGATAACTCCCCATCAAAATATTCGAATTAATGACGATTTAATCGGAATACCATCTAACGGCCTGCATACTAATGGCTATTCTTTGGTGAGACATATTTTTAATTTAGAAGAGGACACATCTCCTTTATTTCAACAATTTGAAGGAATTAATAATTCTTTGGGTCAAGAATTATTAAAACCTCACATTTCTTACTACAAAACCCTTAAGCCAGTTTATGAATTAGTTAATGGAATAGCACACATTACTGGAGGAGGCTTATTTGAAAATATTCCTAGAATTCTTCCAGAGAATATGATGGCAATATTTGATTCTAATACATGGGATGTTCAAGAAGTTTTTAATTTGATTCAAAATCAAGGACAGGTAGATACTATTGAAATGTACCATGTTTTTAATATGGGATTGGGAATGGTATTGTCTGTAAGCCCCTCTAAAACTGATCAAGTTTTAAATGCAATTCCAGGTTCTAGGATTGTTGGTAAAGTTGCAGAAAAAACTAGTGTAGATAAAGTGGTTATAGAAAACATATTAAATTAGAGTGAAAAATGAACGCAATAATCAGTGTAAGTGATAAGAGCCAAATAGAATTGCTGGCTAATTCTTTCTCAAATACCCAAATAGACATGATTAGTACTGGTGGTACTTTTGAAAACCTTAAAGAATTAGGGTTTAGTCCAATTCAAGTGTCAAATTTTACAAAATTTCCTGAAATTCTTGGTGGGAGAGTTAAAACTCTCCATCCAAATATCCATGCAGGCATTTTGGCTAAAAGAAATGACGAGTCACAAATGGATACCATTAAAGAACTTAATATAAAAACTATCGATTTTGTAATAGTTAATTTATATCCCTTTATTGAAACAGTATCTAACAAGAATGTTACTCTTGAGACAGCCTTGGAAAACATTGATATTGGTGGTCCTACTCTTTTAAGAGCTGCAGCAAAAAATTTCCCAAGTGTTTTAGTAATTGTAGATCCGAATGATTACACTTGGATATCAGAAAGAATAGATTCTGGGGGAACTTTTTCTTTAGATGAAAGGAAAAAGTTGGCAAGAAAAGCTTTTCAGCATGTAGCAGTCTATGATACTGCTATATCAAGTTGGTTAAATGATGAATCTATTTTGTCTCCATCGGAAATATCGATTGGGTTAAATAAAATTGATGATTTGAGGTATGGAGAAAATCCTCATCAAACAGGATCTGTTTATTCTAATTTTTTGGGAACTGGTGGAGTAGTTAATTCTCGTCAAGTTCATGGTATGCCTATGTCTTATACCAACTATCTAGATGCTGATGCTGCTTGGACTACAGTAAATTCATTTGAACAAAATGCTTGTGTAATTGTTAAACATACTAATCCGTGTGGCATTGCATTAGATAATCAACAATCTAGTGCTTTTGAGAAGGCTTTTGAAGGAGACTCTGTTTCTGCTTATGGTGGAATTGTTGGCTTTAATAACCTTGTTGAATTAGATACAGCAAATTCCATGAAAGGGATACTTTTTGACATTATTATCGCGCCATCTTATTCCGAAGAAGCTTTGCAAGTTCTACAAAAAAGAAAAAGGACTAGAATTTTAATTGCAGAGAAACCTCAGGGCATTAATTCTGATATCAATTTTCGAACGATCTCTGGAGGATATTTAGTTCAATCAAACAATGATTTGTATGAAGACCCATCTAATTGGAATATTGTTTCTAAAAGACACCCTACTGAAAAAGAGTTTAAAGATTTAACATTTGCTTGGAAATGCTTGAAACATATCAAGTCTAATTCAATAGTTTTAGCAAAAAATGATACTTTAACTGGGATGGGAGCTGGTCAACCAAATAGGGTAGTTAGTATTCATTTAGCTCTAAGAATCGCTGGAGAAAAAGCTATTGGTTCGTGTTTGGCATCAGATGCATTTATGCCATTTGCAGACAATATAGAAATGGCTCACCAGGGTGGGATAAAGGCTGTAATTCAGCCTGGTGGTTCTATTAGAGATGACGACGTAATTAATGCCGTCAATGAATTTGATATGGCAATGATTTTTACTGGTACTAGACATTTTACTCATTAGGTATGGATATTAACTTCACATCATTAGATATAGTGCTTCCTGTTTTAGATGAAGAAAGAACTATAGAGTCATCTATAAGAAAATTAGTGACTTTTTCTGAAGATTTTTTAATCAATTATCAATGGAAAATAATTGTAGCTGATAATGGTTCAACAGATATGACTCCTGAAATTGTACAAAAATTATCTAGTCAATTTGAAAATGTTAGTTATTTTAGATTGGATCAAAAAGGAAGAGGAAGAGCATTAAAAACTGTTTGGTCTTCTAGTGATAGTGATTTAATGTCATATATGGATGTAGATTTGTCTACTGATTTAAACGTTTTGACCGAACTTTTAGAAAGTGTGAAAAATTTAGATTGCTCAATAGCTGTAGGGTCTAGGTTACTTAAATCTTCTAATGTCATAGGAAGAAGTATTAAGCGAGGATTTATTTCTAGATGCTATAGCTTCTTGTTTCGGACTATGTTTTTAGTTTCATTTAAAGACGCACAATGCGGATTTAAAGTTATTTCTAGAGAAGCTGCTGATCAATTGTTACCTTACGTGAAAGATACAGGCTGGTTTTTTGATACGGAGCTATTAATTATGGCTGAAAAAACCAATTTTAAAGTTAAAGAATTTCCTGTTCGATGGATAGATGATCCTAATAGTAGTGTGAAAATAATATCGACTGCTTGGAAAGATATCAAAGGATTAATAAGAATGAGGTTTGGTGGGCTTCGTTTTGTTAAAAACCAATTAACAAAATTTGATTAGATTGCACCTAATATATCCTGAGAGTAAAATATCCCTCTAATAATTTTTTAGGAATTTATAAATTTATGACTACACCTCCTTTTGAAATACGACCTTCTGTCATTAAAGGTGATCCTGCAGATACCTATTTGCATTGGACTAAGGAAATTATGCGTCTAGAATCTGTAAACCCTAAAGTTTTATTAGATTTTTCTGCTGCTCGCGATGGGATTTTATGTGGGATTGAGGAAGTAAAAGCTTTGCTTGGTAATGTTTTACCTAGTTCTGAAAATGAAAATGTTTCTGAAGTTGAAGTTTGGGGCTTAGAGGAAGGAGAGGAATTTAAAGCAGGTGAACCAATTCTGAGAATTATTTGTAATTATGCTTCAGTTGCTTTGTATGAAACTAGTATTTGTGGAATTTTGTCATCCTGTATAGCTTGGGCTACTGCAGCAAAAGAATGCGTTGATGCTGCAGAGAATACTGCAGCTATTATTTCACATGGTGCTCGTCATATTCATCCTAATGTAGCCCATCTTTTAGATTATGCCTCAGTCATAGGAGGATGTTCTTCAGTTTCAACTAATTTAGGTTCTAAGACTGCAGGAAGATCTCCAGTAGGAAATATGCCTCATAGTTTACCCTTAATTTTTGGGAATACGGTAGATGCAGCTGTTGCCTTTGATAAACATTTGGGAGTCGAAGTTCAAAGAATTGTTGTTGTAGATACTTTTCACGATGAAGCAGAAGAATCATTGAATGTAGCAGAAGTATTAAGGGATAAGTTACGCGGCGTCCGCTTGGATACTCCTATAGAAAGAGGTGGAGTTACTCCTACTATGGTCTTGGAAGTAAGAAATAAGTTAGACCAAATGAATTTCCAGCACGTAGAAATTTATGTCAGTGGGGGATTTAACCCAGAAAAAATTAAGCAATTTACTGATTTAAAGATACCAGTCCATGGATACTTAGTTGGAAGTTATATTTCAAGTGCCTCCCCTAATGATGTTCGTGCAGATTTATTAGAAATTGAAGACAAAATAGTTTCTAAAAGAGGTAGGTTACCTGGTAGATTAGCAAGCCCTAGGCTTGAAAGATTAATTTAACGTGGATTTTTAATGTCTTTGATTCAACTTTATGACACTACATTAAGGGATGGAGCTCAATATGAGGGTATATCATTTTCTGTAGAAGATAAAATTAACATTCTGAAAAAATTGGATGAATTAGGTGTGCATTTTGTTGAGGGAGGATGGCCTGGTTCAAATCCTAAAGATGCTGAGTTCTTTAAACTCGCTCAATCAGTAAATCTGAACCATTCAATATTGACAGCATTTGGTTCTACTAGACGCGCAGGAATTGATGTGAAAGATGATCCACAGATTCAAAGTTTATTAGACTCTCAGGTTTCAGTAATTACTTTAGTAGGAAAAAGTTGGGATTTGCATGTGACTGAAATTTTGGAAACAACTTTAGAAGAAAATTTATCAATGATTAAAGATTCTATACAGTTTTTACGGAAAAATAATAAAAGAGTCTTCTTTGATGCAGAACATTTTTTTGATGGTTATAAAAAAAATCCTGAATATGCAATGGATGTAATTTCTGTAGCGGCCGAAGCCGGTGCAGAATGTGTAGTTTTGTGTGACACTAATGGAGGGGCTATTCCTAGCGAAATTTCTTCTATTATTTCTATGATTTCTGATCAATTTGATGTGCATTTGGGAATTCACACTCATAATGATACTGACATGGCAGTCGCTTCAGCTTTAGCAGCGCTAGATTGTGGAGCAATTCAAGTCCAAGGTACTATAAATGGGTATGGGGAAAGATGTGGAAATGCGAATTTAATTTCATTAATCGCTAATTTGAAATTGAAAAAAAATATAAATTGCATTTCAGATCAACAGCTTGAAAAACTATCTGAAATTTCACGTTATGTAGCTGAAATTGCTAATATGCCATCTATATCTAACCAACCTTTTGTGGGATCTACTGCCTTTGCGCATAAAGGCGGATTGCATGCATCTGCTGTACAAAAAGTTGAAGATAGCTATCAGCATGTTTCACCCCAAACAGTTGGGAATGAGAAACGAGTATTAGTTTCTGAATTGTCGGGTAAAAGTAATATTTTGTGGAAAACTCAAGAACGGCTTGGCATTAGTATTGAACCGTCAAAAGCTACTGAATTGTTAACTCTAATTAAAGAAAAAGAGAACCAAGGGTATCAATATGAGGGTGCTGAAGCATCATTTGAACTATTGGTATTAAGGACATTACCAAAATATTTTTCACCTTTTAATTTGGTGGATTTTATGACAATTATTGAAAAGAAAAATGAGGCTATTTTAAATATTTCTTCTCAAGTGATGGTTAAAGTAGAAGTTGATGGCAAACAAATGCATACGGCTTCAGGCGGTGATGGGCCAGTGAATGCTTTAGATAATGCACTTCGAAAAGCTTTATTAGAATTTTATCCTGAAATCAGTAATGTACGTTTAAATGACTATAAAGTTCGTGTAGTAGACCAGCAATCAGGTACAGGCTCTATTGTCAGAGTGTTAATTGAATCAACTGATGGAGAACAAACCTGGACTACAGTTGGCTCTTCTGAAAACATTATTGAAGCTAGTTGGATAGCCTTATCAGATAGTTTAGAGTGGTGGTTACTGAAAAGAAAAGGGAATTTCTAATCTTTCTATTAATTCTAAAATCGACTTGTAGTTATTGAATGGAGGAATGTAATACATTCCAGAAATTTTCCCTTTGAGTTGATTAACTAAGCTAGAACTAATTTCTAACCCAGTTTTTATGGGAGATTTAGAAGATTCCATTAAGTTCATAGTATGATTATCTATATTGATTCCAGGCACATTTTTTTGTAAGAATTCAGCATTTTTAATGCTTCTAAGAGGTAAGACGCCTATTATTAAAGGGATTGGAAATTCTCCAATTATGTCCAAAATATCTAGTAATGTTTTTGTTGAATAAAAAGGCTGAGTAAGTAGAAAATCTGCACCTGATTCAACTTTTA
>CEQN01063743.1_pt1 | contig 21786 bp, 23 predicted proteins | sample 427011 | NCBI WGS metagenome assembly CEQN01 (sample SAMEA2621277, study PRJEB7988) | marine metagenome | biome: marine biome (ENVO:00000447); feature: deep chlorophyll maximum layer (ENVO:xxxxxxxx); material: "saline water (ENVO:00002010), including plankton (ENVO:xxxxxxxx)" | depth 120 m
TTTTTGGCCAACATTATATGATACGATCTCAGGCTTATTTTTAATTTTCAATTCTAAGCAATGATCGTTGATAATATCATTTTTATTTCCTTCAAAATCTAAAAATATTGTCTTTACTTTTAGTTTGGAAAGTTCGTTTGCAACTAATAAATATCTTCCAATTGAATGAGAGGAAGACCAAATCAAAAAGACCGCAGTTTTCATGATATTCTTTCATCCTTAATTCGTAATGAAATTGTGAATGATGAAATAAGTTGATAAATGAAATTATCTGATGGATTATAATAAATAGTGCTCGGTTTTAAACTCGAAAAAAATTGGTTTAAAACATAAAAAAAATGATAAAACTCTCTTCCCATATGTCTAACCAATCCTAGTCTGTAATAGGGGCTTTGAAAAAGTGCCTCATAATTGTCAAGGTTTTTAGAAATTATCTCATCAATCTCATTGTAATTATTAAGCCAATACCTATAGTTATCTGGATCTATAACTCCAAAATCTTCCCATTTACTAATAATGTCAACCTCCAGATATTTATCAATTAGGTATGGGTACTGCTCATCAATGGATAAAACAATTCGGTTATCTTTTTTACCTAGTATCGTATTTTTTACAATATAATTGAGTTCGATTTTATTTTTTACTAGGTATAGGGGTTTTTTTTGTTTTTTGTCTATATTTTTTTCTGTTATTAATTAAAAATTTGATGTTCTTTTATTTTATTGATGATTCTTTCTACTCCCCTGCCATCAATTAATCTTTTTCCAGCATTGCTCATACTTTTCCTTTTCTTTATATCGAGTAAAAGTGATTCAATATTAGAAATAATTTTTCCTAAATCTGTTTTTAAGCCATTCCCAAGATTTATCACTATACCTTCTTTTTCAAATTCTTCACCTTGAATTTTTTCATGTAAATCTTCCCACAAGATTAATCCTGGTGTCCCAATGCATGCCAATTCAGATACTGTGTTACCCCCAGCAGAAATTACAATGTCTGCTTTACTCATTTTTTCTCCCAAATCATTTATATTTTGATATAACTGAAAAGTTTTAAATCCTTCTGAATTAAGTAAAACCTTTAATTCATTTGTATGGGCAAAACCTTTCCCTATAACAATTTTCTTATTGCTACTTATATTCAATGACTTTAATGCTTTCACTATTCTCAATGTAGCTCCCGTTCTATCAACACCACCCATCGTTACTAGAACTACTGGAAAATCGTTTTCAAAACTTTTTTCAATTTTATTTAGTTTTAAAAATTCATCTCTTAAAATTGTATAATCAGGTCCAAAAAGGCAGGTGGGGAAATTTTCAATAAAATCATATTCTAACCAATCTGAAATGATAGAGCTATTGATCAGAATATCACAGATTATCTTTTTATTGCCAAGTTGGTCAATAACTACTAACAAGTGATTTTCAGATTTTAATTTCTCCATGCAATATAATTGGATATTTCTATGGTTAATGATAATGACCGTTTCATTAAAATGATCATTTATAAATGATATTACCTTATCTACATCATCTATTTCGAATATTGAAAAGGAAATATTAGCTAAAGATAATTCACCTTCAACTGGTTCATATCGGTTTATTATAAAATGAACATTAATCCTTTTATTTTTAAATGCTTTTGCTAGTGCTAAAGATTCCATAAAATGGCCTGTAGCAACCATTTGGGAAGCTTCAACCCAAAAAATTATGGTTTTATCATACATGTTCCCACAAAATTGGCTCTTCTGATACAATATCTTTTTTGGCTGTACGGCCTATAATTTCATTAATATATTTTGGTGGAATTCCCATGCCTGGTCTTTTTATAGAGACCATATCTTTAGTGATTACGGTTCCACTATTGATATCATTTAAAGCAATGATACTCTTTCGATTATTTAATCTTGTAGTTTTTTCACCAATACTTGGTTTTTTTATACCATCACCCATTGATTTTTCAATGGTACGCACACTATCAATTAATGTCTTCATTTCTTTGGGATCTGCGCTAAGCATATGATCGGGACCCTCAGCGCTCTTATCATATGTAAAGTGTTTCTCCAAAATATTTACTCCTATGGCAGCAGCTCCAATAGAGCATGCGATACCTAAGGTGTGGTCAGAGAATCCAACGGGTAATCCAAATTCATTTTTCATAGTACTGATACAATTCAAATTCATATCTTCAACATTTGAAGGATAATTAGTAACACAATGCAGCAAAATTAAACTCGAATTTCCTTTACCAAGAATTGCAGACACACTTTCTCTAACTTCATTCATTGTACACATACCGGTTGAAAGAATTATAGGTTTTCCAATTGCTGCTATTTCCTCTAAAAAAGGTATATTGTATGCATCATCAGAACCTATTTTATATATTTCACAACCTACTTCTTCCAATAATTCTACATCACTCATATGGCTTGGTGTTGAGAAGACAGTTATATTTCTTTCCTTACAATATTCCCAAATGTCTTTGTGAAGATCAAAATCAATCTCGTATTTTTTAAATAAATCATACTGGTTTGCATTTCCAACATTTGGCATATCATAAACCGCTTTTCTACTAGTTATAGTTTCTGCTCTATATGTTTGTAGTTTAACAGAATTCGCTCCAACATCAATAGATAAGTCGATAAGCTTTTGTGCTGTTTCAAAATCAGTGAAATTTCCACCAATTTCCGATATCACATGAATAGTGTGACCATCACCAATTCTATCATTACCAATTTTTACGCTTTTCATAAAAAGATCTCCTAAATATCAAATTTTTTTATAAATATCTTTATCCTATGAATCTAAAATTATTGCTCTAGCACCTTCACCATAATTAAAGATTAAGTCAATCACGCTCATATAGGGTATAAAGTCTCCATGAAATTGCTTATATCTAGGGTGAGTAAAATTTTGATATCTCAGTCCTATTTTATTTGCTTTAAAATCATTCTCAAATAAATATTGTTTGCCATTGATTCCTGATAAATATTCCTTTGCAGATAGTATTTGACATATCTCAATTATTAAATCTGAACCTTTACCCTTAGTAAGTAGAGATGACGAAAGACACCAATCTATTTTTATGTTTAACCTTTCCATCAAATAAACAATTATTTTTAGATTCAGGTTACTTAATTGACTGTGGGAGCATATTATTATCGATAATAAATCATCACCTAAATCTTTCCAAAAAGGTGCCTTTTTGTAATTCAACTCTATAGTTTGGCAAAGTTTGTGTTTCCATTTGATAGAATTATCAATCAAAACATCATTAATATTTTGATTATACCTGCCTTTTGTTTGAACAGGAGTACGAATCCAACACCAACCGTTATGTGTTCTGATCTTATTTCTATTTTCAAAGTAACGTTTTTTAAATTGGACACTATCAAGAAATACAACCTTATCAACATTCATTAGCTTGTGAAAATAGCCAATCCATGGAAAAAATTCAGGTTGTTGAATTGATATTAACATCTTAGGGTTTAAACAAAATATTTAACCATCTGAAATGCCTCTGCAAATCCTACTCCAACTTTTCTACCATTACTCTTTGCTTCATTTATCCAAAATGGTATCCAATCTGGACCAAATTTATCAACTTCAGATTTATGGCACATGATCGCTTCTTTTTTTAAATTTATAAAATCAGTTATATCTACAAAATAATTTGAATTAAATGGGATCGAGTTTGGATAGAGATTACTCTGATACATTAATATTTTATTTACGTGTCTACCAGCTGCCATAGTTGCTTTACCAATTGCCTGATGATCTTGGTGTATATCAAAATCCCAATGTGTATATATCATATCAATATTATTATCATCAATCACTCTATTTATATCTTCAATAAGCTTATAATTAAACATCACTTGTTTTGTTTCATAGTGATTACAAATCAAATTACAATCAAGAACTTTTGAAGCTTCTAGGCCCTCTTTGTATGCAGTTTCTTTTGTTCTGATTAGTTCACCAGAGTAATCATTGTACTTGGAATGCGTTATTACTTGAATTAAAACATTATCTCCAAGGGATCGGTGCTTGGCCAATGCACCAGCACAGCCTATCTCTACATCGTCAAAATGGGCACCTATTGCAAGTATATTCATATATGTCTATAACCTTTTCATATAATTTCAGATAACTTTTTACGAGGAAAAATATTCAATCTACCACCATTTGTTGCATTTACAATTTTTTTACCGATTTGATTTGCATAGGTATTGATCACTTCATAAGACCTTAAAACATTTTGTTGCCATATAGATGCTGAATGTTTAGAATGTTCATTCATTGTTTCGTGCGATTTCGCAGAATGAAAGTAAGCATTATCAAAATTATTATCTTTTTCGATACCATAATCACATTCACAACCTAGTAGAATGATTTTATCAAAACCCATAAAAAAGGCAAGGGGGATACAAAAGTTAATTATAACCGTATCACCATTGTAAAAACCTTTAAATATGTCATAAGAAAATTTATTGTTATTATATATTTTTTTTCTGGGTCTGTAATTGACATAAAATAATTTTTTAAGTCCAAACGAGATCTTGTTCCATTGCTTTGGAAAAAAAAACTTGCAGTTTATATCTTTTATTATTCTGTACCACTTCTCATTAACGGTTGGGCTAACAAACTTGTTATCATATGCACAATAATAATCAATTTTTAGCTTATGAAATTCATGGTGCACCGGAAACCAATTTGAACAAAATGAATAATAATCTACTATGGAGCTTAAATCTTGATTCTTTATTGAGGGGCCCGAACCGATAATGAAACATGTCTCACCTGAATGTTTATTTTTATAATCAATCAACTCCATAATCATCATTTCCTAATTGATCAATAAAATGATATTTATCATCATAATATTTTTTATTCTTTAAATATTTTTTTATCAGACCATTTTCCCATAAATCATATACAGTCTTAATATGAGAGGGCCTATAATCTTTTTCTAAAAACAGTTTTCCTGTTATGTTTTGTGGAGACAAATCAAGCGAACCTTTTTGTTGAAGTTTCTTTAATAATTTAATACCAATTAATGTTCCATCTTTTATAGCTCTACACCCTATGTCATGTAAAGTATCATTTAATTTTATACTCGGTCTAAAATGTTGAATAATACTGCCATGGTCAATTTTTGAATCAATCATATGATATGTTATGCCTGCTAATTCAGGTTGTTGAAAATAGAAGGGCCAAAATAGAGTCGCTGAACCTTTATAGTAAGGAGATAAACCACCATGCAAATTAATAGTCCACTCTGGACATATATCTAAAAACTTTTTGCTTAGTATACCAGAACCGTAGTCAATGATTACATCTGCATTTTTTGATTTGACCCAATCAATCGTTTTATAATGGTTTAATTGATTTTGTCCTGAAACAATTAGTTGAGGTATAGATAAATCATTGAAGTTATTTACAGCTTTAGAAAAGTATTTTTCTTCTTTATTTGATAAATGCTTAAAATGTTTTTTTTCTAATTCAATATCAATAGGATCAATAGTCTTCTTATGATTTGTTGTTTGTTGAATTAATTTACGTTTGTAATAGACTATACCTTTGATCTTAAAATATTTATCAATTAAACTCAAAAAGTATCTGTGCCTTAATTGTGTACCAGCTATCACCAATAAATTCAATCTCTATTCTCCATATCTGAACTGTTTAAAAAATATCTTTCAATAGTCAAGGACCTGTATTTACTGAACTTGGACGAATGACAGGATCATCAAGTTTTATTTTTTGGCCCTTGTATATCGGAGTTCTCCAAAGTGTTTTTGGACCAATTCTAATTATTGTCTTTGCACGTCCAGCCGGTGTGTTTCCAAAAAGTTTTAGAACATCTTCAACCTCTTTAAACTGTTTTTTTGTAATTATAAATTCAATGTTATAAGAAGTATCTAACTTAAAATAATTTAGTTTATTATTATTCAAATCTTTTTGCCATTTTTCAAAATCATATGAAAATGATTTGACTATTTTATTTTCTTTTCTATCATTTCCAAATAGGTTCTCAGTACGTCCGTAGCAATAAATAAGCAATTCTTCAAAGACATGCTTATCATCCTCAGAAACTTGTTTTTGATGAAAGATTATCCTTGCATTATCAAAGATTACATTCCTTATATGTTTCATTTTTACAGCAATTGCTTCTGAAATATAACTTTGAATTAAATTCTTACCGTCAAGACCCAACTTCAAACGTTCAAAATTCTCTGGATATTGATAATAGTCAATTATTTCTTTTTCTGTATTCCAAAGTTCCGATTCTGTATCTTCAGAAAATTGATATAACAAATTTGCAAATTCATTCAAATCTAAATCAGAATTTTTATCATTAATAGATTCTAACCGTTCTAATAATAAAAGTATAAAATCAATTGGTTTGATTTTATACTGAGATAAGAATTTTAATATAAAATTAAATCCAGGATTTTTTACTAGACTGATTAGATAGGCTACCTTACGAGCTTTGACATAATCATTATAGCTAAAAGTATTATTGGATATAGCGACCTCTTCAACTTCAATTCCAACCCTGCCAGATGATAGCATCGTAAAATCTCTAGGAATAATTCGAAATTTTGTTTTGATACCATATTTCTTCCGCTGTTCAGGTGTATTTAATTCAGAGCCATTAAGCATCATTAAAGTATGCGGGACAACAGAGTCTAAATTTAAATCTAAAAGGCTACTGAGTGTTTCTATATGGCTGTGGTAGGTTTCCCCAGGCAATACAACTATCACTTCTCCATAACTACTTAAATTTGCTCGATCCATTGCCGGCTTTAGTTCCAAGTAATCATTTACACTAATATTACTTCTTTTGATATTTTTTAAAACATTTGGATCAAGTGACTGAACAGCCATTGTCATCTGCAAGGAACTATTCAACTTTTCAATTGCAGATATTATTTTCTTTTTTGAGTTTTTACCAGTGGTACAATCAATGTAGGTCGGATAATTGTATTCAATTTGTATTTCTGAAATCATATCAGCAATCTCTGCATCTCGTTTATACATTCCAAAGTTCAAATCACTAATAAAGAGACTTCTCGTATTTGTTGGTACTCTCTGAGCAATATATTCTATCTCTTCCTTTATTCCGGAAAGATCAAAATGATTTATCTTGTTTACAAGGGAGGAACCATCTGCACAAAAGCTGCATCTAAAAGGACATCCTCTGTTAGTTTGGATCATTGGATTAAGTCTCCCATCAAAAAACTCGTCAAGTAATCCTGTTAAATAAGGAGATGGTATTTTACTGAGATCATATATTCTTCCAGAATCTTTTGTTAAAAGTAGATCATTTGTTGATGATAAGTGCATACATCCAGGGAGTTCATTTGATTTAAAATAATTTCGAGTTGATACCAATCCACGATCTAAAACCAAAGAAATCAGATTAGCAAAACCAAATTCTCCCTCAAGATAAACATAAGTATCAATTATTTTTCGGTTTTTTAAAAAATTTATTTGACTCGGATGGTCATGGGGGAAATTAGGACCTCCCATAACTCTTATGCATTCTGGTTTAATTTTGGAGGTCAATTTCAACATTTCCAAACTCAAGTTATGGCACCATGGATAATTACTCAATGCAATAATATCAGGCGGTTTATGTAGTATAGCTTTTTCTAAAACATTTGGATATTTAAATAGCTTTACATCAATATTTTCATTGAAAATGGATTTACAATATGATGCTATAAATCCAATGTTTAGGGGGAATACTTCTGTTGCCAACCCAATTGTATCATGTGTTAAGTCAGCAAAATAAACTGTCAATGATTCTGATTGTTTTTTCAGCATTCCAATTAAGTTCTATTTTCCTTTGATCCTAATTTATTCAATACATATTCCATTAATAAAAAATCTTCTTCTGTATCAATATCAAAAGAACGATTTATTGGCATCTCAACACAGCGTACATCAATTTCTGAAAAATGGATATTATCAATATTATACTCATTATTATTAAGAATATGTTTTGTAAGACCTGCGATTACACCTCCATTAAATCTATACATTTTTGGCAATTCTTGCCGATTAGCCCACATCAACTCCCTTGGGATATCGAAGAGAGGTTTCATTCGGTTGGTACCATCTTTTGTAATTGCACGATATGGATGATGCTCTGCCTCATTAACAGTGAAACACCAGTCACAACCAGTATCAACCATAAGTTTCATGCAGGCGTCAATATCTGAAGAATTTCTTAACGCAGTAGTACATAACATATTGCATATAATATGAGGTACATAATCTTCATTCTCCTTCAGCCATTTAGCAGAATAATTATAAACCTCAAAAGCATGACTTTTATCACCTGAAATTTTGTCAGGTCTTATGAAAGGTGTCTCAGCCCCATATTCACGAGCAATTGATGCAATATCTTTGCTATCAGTTACCACAATTACACGCGTTATAAACTTACTTTCTAACGCAGCTGTTATTGTGTGGGCAATTAGTGGTTTACCCGATAATAATTTAATATTCTTTCCTGGAAGGCCCTTTGAACCTCCCCTTGCAGGTATAAGACCTAAAATTTCAACCGAATCACTCATTCACTATTTTTACCTGGTTTCTTTGCATAGCATTCCATCATATTTCCCCAGAAAGCGAAATTCCTATCGAATCCAATTATCTTCAATAAAAAGTTCAAATGGTCTAAAAAAATATTTGAGTATGGTGTATTTCTATATGGATATCTTATTTCAATAACTCTAAGACCAAAATTTTCTAAAATCTGTTTTAACATAATATCAGATGGAAGTATAAAGTTTCTTTTTGGATCTAATGCTGGAAGACTTTTAAATAAACGATAATGTATAGAATTTGTATTTGGCGTAGCAAGAAATATCATATATCCATTAGGTTTTAACATATTTATACATTTTTGGATGGACCATAATGGCTTATCAAGATGTTGAATAGTTCCCCTAAAAATAATCAAATCCATAGAATTGAAGTCAAAGTCAAAATCAATCATCTTTATATTTTTTTTTTCTGAAATTGAACTAGCATATTTAGATATCTCTATGCCATATTTATTCCAATCCTTTCCAAATAGTTCTAGAAATTCTCCTAACCCACAGCCAATATCTAAAACACTTCCTCCTTTAACATAACTCAAAATTTTTTCATATTCGATATGATATGATAACATTCTTTTCTTGTCAGAATCCCGATTAGAGAAATAATCTTTTTCATATTGTTTTTCAAGATCTAATTCAGACATGTGACAACTAACTTTCTTTGTTCTAATTTTGTTATCAAGTTATCTAGGCCTTTACCATTAAAACCACTTGAAATTTTAATTTCATCATAAGAGTGAGTACCATCCATTAGGGATGTTGCTATTTCAAATGATCTTCTATTCTTTCCCTTACCATAATCATCCCATAGTTGATTTTTAGAAAGATTTATAATGCCTCTTTTTACGTTTACAACTCTAATTTCATTTTCCAGCGTTTTTAGTAATTCCATAACATAATCTATAGCTTCAAAGAAATTATTTTCATTGTATGCATTCATACTGTCAGCATTCGTGTGGTAAAGTTTTGATGGCCAACGAAAAACCAATAAAGATGGAATCCCAATTCCTGGTCCATTCATTACCATCTCATCGTTTCCTGGTAATTCTCTAAAACCTGTAAACTTTATATCATTTTTCCATTTTTTTCCTATGATCTCTGAAACCCTATCTATTGCTGTATCACCTTTTAATGATCTCTGAACTGTTAGTTTTGAAGAGTCAGATAGCATATCAAGGAAAATGGCGTAGCACACATCTTGGGCAGAGTTTGGGAGAGAAAAATATGCTAGTGAACCAATGGTCTCAGGAAAAAAAAGGAATACATATGTGAAAAGGTTTTCATTTTTTTTCAAATCTTCTATTAAGGCAATCGCACCTCCTGCGCCAGATAATCCATCTAATAATTGATATGGATGATCAATGTGACAGGCAATGATAATTGATTTTTCACTTTTCCCTTTTATTATGTATCTCCCAACTTTTAATGAATCATCATAGTGTTTAGCATTTATTCTAACTTTATAATCAGGTTCAACAAATTTACTAATCATATTTTTAGAAATGGAAAAACCCCATTTTTTTTCATAGTATTTATAATTGTATGGTATAGCATCAGGATATTCATCAGCCCATGAAATATGATTATTAAACAAATCTTCTTTAGAAATATTCATTGAAACAGGCACTGAATTTGTCCATACACAAAGAGGATCTGAATCTGTTGTTATTAAAGGTTTGCCTTTTGAATCAAAAATTCCTCCATCAATTAAATCCCATCCTTTTGGGACCTCCCAATCAAATGCCTTATAACCACTTTCAAATTCAATGATCTCAATAGGTATATAGCTCTTTAGTTTTTGAAAAAAGATGTTTATTCCTGAGCCGACTAGACTTCGATTCAAATCAACTGTCTCTTCAAAAAACAATTTAACTTTTTCCCTTATATCAATCATATATTTATCGAATCTAATATTCAGATATTAATGGTAGTTTTCCAGAAATCAGATTTTGAAATATCTTTGTAATCACTGTTCATAATCAAGTTTTCGATACGCTTCCAATCTTCAATAGTATCTATTGTGAAGCTATATTTTTTGTATTTATCTGTCTGCAATAAAATTTTAGAAAGATTGAATTCAGCTGGATTTTCTAATACATAATCATTTACATGCTCTTTATGAGAATCAGAAAGATTCATTGAATTAAGGTTTTCTAATGTTTTAATATCAAAAATCTCCGAACCTATACCATCAGGCAGTCCCGAACCAATTTCACTCTTTGAACTTGAGTAATCAGCGTTTTCTTCGATGTGCAAAAGTAATAGTTTTCTAGTTATGTCAAAATCAAATAGAGGATTATCTGCTGTCAATCTAATGATTGTTTTGGCTTGATAATGATTTGCGGCTTCGAGAAAACGATTAAGTACATTATCCTCAGAACCAATAAAACACTTTATTTTTTCTCTCATACAATATTCAGAGATCAATTCATTTTCTTTGCGATTCCCTGTTATGACAGCATAATTCAAGTTGGGATAAATTTTATTTGTCCGATCTATAACCCATTTCAATAACTCTCTTCCATTCAAGCATTTTAATACCTTCCCTTTTAATCTTGCTGAATTGAATCTTGCCTGAATAAATGCCCATATTTGATCTTGACCAATCATTACAATTTCAAAGCTAATGATTTATAATTAATCAAAAATATCTATATCTGACGTATATGGCAGAGTACAATCTTTGCAAAGAGGAACATTACTAACATCTTTTTTCATATGTGACTCCCTCCATTTCATTATTATTTGATTATTCCAAGCTTCTAAGAGCGAAGTTTTATTGTAATCATCGTATGTTAATTCAGCATCAAAATCAATACAACATGCTGTAATCTTTCCATCGTAGCATATCACAATACGGTCCCATAATATCCTACATGGAGAAAATTCTTGATTCCCAAATTCTTTAATGCTATTAAAATCCATTTTCCCACCTTGATTTGTCATTTCTGATACAAAAATTTCATCAGATAATGGACCAAATAATTTTTTAAAATCTTCTGTACTATCTTTATTTAATTCTGTAAGAACAGTAGCACAAATAATTTTAAGATTTGACCCCATTCTTTCCCGAGTATCTTTTAGTAATTTCACTTTTTCAAGAAGTTTATCAAAATTTCCATTTACCCTTATAGCCTCATACTCCTCTTTATTTGCACCATCTATGCTGAATTTGAAGCTATCAAGACCTTGCTCACAAAACATCTCGGAGGTTTCTTGATTTAGAAGTAAGCCATTCGATGTAAGATAACAATATAAGTTTAAGCGCTTTGCTTCTTTGATTAAAGTCTCCAAATGGCGATATATCAAAGGTTCTCCAACAGTGTAAAAAGTAACTTCCTTTATGCCCATATCTGCAGCTTCGTTGATTGCTCTTAATCCCATTTCAAGCGGCATGGTTCCCTTACTGCGAATCATATCTGGGTTATAGCACATCACGCATTTTAGGTTGCAAGCATTATTTACTTCAAGCATTAGTAATCGCGGAACCTTGGCAATATTAGATTGAATTGCAGTCTTTTTATGCTCTAATTGGTCGCGTAAACGATTTTCTAATTGTTGCTGCTGATTATTATTGCTCATCGAATTCAATTCTTTCCCATCCATGATCATAAATATACCTTTTCCTTCCACCGTCAATTATTGCCTTTATACCCTGCGATGTTATTTCAATAGGACAGAAATGGTGGGATTTAGTCCTAATCCATTTTGGATTGCGCGGGTTACCTTTTATTTCTTTAATATTTGTGGAATTATCTATCAGCTCAAAACCATTCTTTAATGTTAATTCATATTGTGAAAATTCAACTTTTTCTCCATACACATTTTTACAATTTTGAAAAGGCCTTACTTTCTTTCCTTCCACTTCAAAAGTCATACCAGCATTTCTTGCAAATGCTTTTCCTTGATACTTTTTAGAAGAAAAGTGTTCCTGATAAGTTCCCTCGATATTATCGGATACAAGGACAATTAGAGTGTAGTCTTTATCTACGCCATAGATCCAGTATACACCATCAGAGTATTCTATGTTCGGATCTCGGATTCCACTCCATAATCTTTTAATAAATTTAAAACCATTTAAATTTTTATCATCATACAAATATAAATTAGTTGATCCTGAATAATACTCTTCACATACAAAATATAACTTTTCATTAGCAATAATTGGGAAAGGATAACTAATTGTATAATCAGCAGCATCCGGTTTTTTGCCTGAGTTCTTGGGCCTTAGCATGATTTTTGTATCAGCAATATCTCCCTTGTCATTAATTACAGAACAAGCGATAACACAACTGTATATATTTTTTTCTACACCACATAACTCGTAAAACAATAGTTTTTGATTCTCATATTCAATATAAAATGGATCAAAAACAAATGTATCCTTAAATCCACAAATTTCCTCAGAGGTATCAATTATTGGCTTATTTTCAAAAAAATATTCTCCATTAGCAAAATCATAATATGCATATCCAATGTCGCCATAGAATTTTTCAAGAAGGTAACTTTTCAACCGTTTGTTAGTAGAGTTTTTATTAAAAAACATTTTAAATAAAATTAATTTTCATTAGTTCTTTTTAGGTGCGTTTCCCAAGGTAATTCTAGTGCTACTATTGAGTTGCTATATCTATCTTCTTTTGCCCGCTTTGACTCTTTATCGATTATTTCAAATTTCAGAAGGTTATTTTCATTATCTGATAAAGTTTGACCTGCTGTCAAAATCCCATTATTTCGTTTTATAAGTTCAGCTCTTACAAAGTATTGACCTGGCATAAAAAATTTTTGTGGCATAGGAATTATATACCTACATTTTCCAATAAATTTTTTAATAGGCGAATCATCTAGATCTTTATCTGATGTAACTAGTATCAAGTTACCATAAACATCTTTTATATTTATTATTGTATGATAATTTTCACTTTTCTCCCTTAAAACTAAATCAATAATAATTTGAAAGTCTTTATGAAAAGATATACTTGAAGATTCATTCCCTTTTGAATCATTTATCTTAGAGCTGATTATTTGACCAGGTAAATCATCATTCAGAGGGAAGCTATAGAAAGGTAGGCTATGAGAAGCAACTTGGTTCAAGTAATGGGAAATAGTTTTTGAAGGTATGTTATCAAAAATAATTTGACCCTTTTCCATTAAGATTGCTCTAGTACATAATTGTTGAATTGCGCCCATATTATGACTCACAAAAATTACCGTTCTTCCTGATTCAGACATATTATTCATTTTTCCAAGACATTTGTTTTGAAATGAATTATCTCCAACTGCTAAAACCTCATCCATAAGAAGTATGTCAGCATCCAAATGAGCGGCTACAGAAAAAGCTAATCTTACACGCATTCCAGAAGAATATCTTTTTACAGGAGTGTCTATATAATTCTGAATTTCTGAGAATTGAATAATTTTATTGATATTATCAAGGATTTCAGTTTTCCTCATACCTAGTATTGCACCATTTAAAAAAATATTCTCCCTGCCTGTAAGTTCAGGATGAAAACCAGTGCCTACCTCTAACAACGATGCTATTCGTCCTTTTATTTTTATTTGACCTACTGTTGGAGAAGTGATCCTCGATAGAACTTTTAATAATGATGATTTACCTGCGCCATTCTTGCCAACAACACCTAAAATTTCACCATGCATAACCTTTAGATTAATATTCTTCAAAGCAAAGATTTCATCACTTTTATTTTTCAAATTAACTTTTTCAGGTACTACCAATGAATTTGGATCTGCAGTTCCAAAATATTTTGCCCACTTTGAAGAAAGATCTCTCATCAAAGTTGTTGATGAGATTGTCCCTAGCCTATATTTTTTGGACAGATTTTCTACCTCTATTACAATATTGCTCAAATTGTATCGATAAAGTTTTTTTCAAACTTGTTAAAGACTAATAATCCCAAAAAAAAGATAAATAATGAAAATAAAAATGAATATGTAAACATATAAAAGTCTAAAATACCTTTCCCAACAAGTACCTGACGAAAACCCTCAATGATTGCTGTCATAGGGTTCATCAAAATAAATAACTTATATTTCTCAGGAACAGATGATAGTGGATAAATGATTGGTGATAGATACATCATAAGTTGAGTACCAAAACTCACAATATAATTAAGATCGCGATATTTCACAGTAAATGATGAGATTATCATTCCTATACCCTGACCAAGTAGAGCCATTTGTATTATTAATATTGGAAAAATAAGTATGGTCTTCAATGATGGATTGATATGATTATTTCCAACATGAATAAAATAAAAACACAAGCCTACAAACAATAACAGTTGTATCACCAATTTCATAAGGCCTGAAATAACAGTAGATAAAGGAACAATAATTCTTGGGAAATATACCTTACCAAAAATTGAAGAATTTGACAGAAAGGTCTTAGACGTATTCAATAAACAACTGGAGAAGTAATTCCAAGCAATAATGCCTGACATATAAAATAGACTTGGTGGAATATCATCCGTAGGTATGCGAGCAATTTTATTAAAAATTAAATAAAAAATAATTGTGGATATGAGAGGCTGTATCATAAACCAAAGAGGTCCTAATATTGTTTGCTTATATACAGATGTTATATCTCGTTGAACAAATATCCATAGTAGATCTTTATGTTTAATAATCTCATATAAATTCAAATCAAACCATTGGCGCTTTGGAGTAATATAGATATCCCAGCTATCTAATGATCTTATCTTATCATGCATCATTTAAATAACTTTTTTATATATTTATTGACTGATAACAACCTTTTTCTATGTCTATTATTTTTATTAAAATCAAATCTTAAAACAATTCTAGTAAAATTATCCAATTCTACTATACCACTGTGATGAATAGTATCAGTATCAAATATTACTAATGAAAATTTGTTACCCTTTACTTCTGTAAATGATAGGCTTTTTACAAATCTTTTAAAAAAAAATGGAGGCGATTTATAATTATATCCAGGAGTAATAAAATACCTCATAAAATTTATTATTTTCATATAAAAACTTTTATGGCTTTTCTTAGCAAGATAGATACTCCCTTTATTCTCATCTGAATTATCACTCAGATAGAGGAAGGCCTTAATTTTTGGTATCCAATCAAAATGTGGATATTGGTTTCGATTTTCACTTTCCTTAGTCTGTTCAGTATAATAAACATCTTTAGAAAAGTTATTTGTGAGAATTTCTTCGTCTATTGCAGTTACTTTGCTTGTTACAGTTGTAATTTTTTTTAAAATATTATGTGATATTTCAGAGTGATCCCAGCTAATAATTTTTAATACTGTATCAATTCCAAAGTTTTCATTTTTACTTTTATTTATCAAAGTTCTAATATGCTCCAGCTCGATTGGATCTAGCCTTATTTTATTTTCAACAACCTCAAATCCGTTTCTACTAAAATCATCAGCCATATAAAAAGAGCTTATTTGGTAATACAAAGATATCTGCCTTATCCATAGAAGATGTCATTTCAAAATTAGTAAAACGGGAATGATGTTTCTCAATTTTATCTTTTTTAGGGAGATCATCAATTTGTGCCCAGACAATGGGGTTAAGATCCGCATCAGAATCCCCAATCTTGATACTTAAATCAGTGAAAATCTTCAACATCATCTTATTAATAATTTTAAGAAATGATATCTCTAATGGAATCGATATCTTTTATATTCATTGCTTTATCATCGATTAAAAGGTCGAAGAATGGTTTTTCACCCACACTAAGTTTATGGTATTTCACTCCCCATTTAACAAATTGTTTAACTGTGACCTCATACCAATCTATCCCTGTTACACTTCCCCTTGCAGACCAGTAAGTAATATTATGTCCTGAATCAAAAAGAGCGTTCATCTTTGCTATATTTTTTTTTATTGGTTTTGCTTTATCGTAATCACGATCATCATTATTTGAACAAATAGTTTCGTCAATATCTATAAATATTTTCATCTATTTTCTAAAAGGGCTTTAATCACTTTCATATCATCATTATTGTCCAACTGAATACTCCTTGAAAATGGCATTTCGTATATACCAATGTTACCAGAATAACGTAATCCTGAAGATAATAAACAATCACGAGTAGTTATGTAAAAAGCTCCATTTTCTACAAAATTATATTCTTTTTCTTGACGCATTGGGCGCATGTTAATTTCCCAACCAATTGGTTGTGGATCTTTTTTATTTCTCCATCTTGGGAACCAGTGCTCTTTATAGGCACTAAAAACAGAATTATATTTTGAGATTAAATTCAATCCTCCATCAATATCAATCGATGTTAATAAAGGAGAAGTAGGTTGAATAAATACAATTATGTCAAAAATATTATTTTTTGCAAAATGGATTAACGCCTCTTCGCTTTTACTGCTATCTGTTGCCATTTTTGATGGTCTATCAATAACATTGCAATCATACTTTTTTGAAATTTGTTTTATAAGCTCATCATCGGTGCTTACCCATGTTTCATTTACTTTACTATTTTGCGATGCATTTATGGAATACCATATAAGAGGATGTCCACATACATTAATTATATTCTTTTTTGGTATTTCTTTGCTTCCACCCCTGGCAGTAATTAATGAAACTATTTTTATATTTACCCTCTTAGCGTCTTTAATTTCTCTAATTCACTACCCAAAATTTTTCGCGGACCTAAATTACCGATTGCTTTTTCTATATCCCTGATGCCTTTTACAAGTTTTATAACCCCCACTGGCTCCACCGATGCTAATTGATCAGAGCCCCACATTGTTCTATCCAATGTTACATGTCTTTCCACATATTCTACGCCTAGTGCTACGGCAGCAAATGATGCAACCAAACCATATTCATGCCCACTGTATCCAATTGTTTTGTTTGGATATTTTTCTTTTAATAATTTTATATAGTTGAGATTTAATTCTTCTACTGGACACGGATAAGTTGAATTTGTATGAAAAACTATGTCCGGATTACCAATTTTTATTGATTTTTCAATATCTTCTTCCATGCTCATACCAGTTGATAACATCATTAAGTTATTTTTTTCCCTCGCATATGTTAATAATTCATAGTTAGTTAAATGTGCTGAGGGAATTTTTGTTATATCAGAATAATCAGCCATAAAATCAACTGAATCAAGATCCCATACACTGGCAAACCATTTCATTCCTCTTTTAGTGCAATATCTGTCAATTTCATCAAATTGTTTTTTACCAAATTCAATTTTATGCTTATAGTCAATGTAAGTCATTTCCCCCCATGGGGTAACTTTGAGCTTCATTTTTTGTTGATCTGGCACACAAATATCAGGATTCCGCTTTTGGAATTTCACATAATCACATCCTGCAATAATGGCGGTATCGATTAGTTTCTTTGCAATTTTTAAACTACCATTATGATTAATACCTATTTCTGCAATTATTTTGATTTTCATCTAACGCTCAATGAATGACTAGGATAATTATAAGTGAGGAAGATTATTCTTTATCGATACCATAGTAATTATAATACTGATAATAGTAGTAATAAGAGCCATAACTATTATTTTGTGTAACTGCATTTAATACTACTCCACCTACAGGTGCTTTCACATTGTTTAACAGTTCAATTGTTCTAGAAAAAGCACCCTTATCGGTCTGCCCAACCTTTACAACAATTACAATCTTATCTATTCCCTTTGATATCATTGTTGCATCAGTAACAGCAACCAGTGGAGGACTATCAAAAAGAACAACATCCCATTCTTTTTCAAGTTTATTAATAAGATTAGCCATTTTATCAGATCCCAACAATTCAGATGGATTTGGTGGTATAATTCCAGATGTAACTACATATAGATTATGTATATCCGTCTTTTGGACTAAATCTGAAAAGTTTTCAGTAACGCCTGCTAAGTAGTTTGTGATACCTGGTTCTTTATTCAATTCTAGAACCTTATGAACAACCGGTCTCCTTAGATCTGTATCAATCAGTAAGGTTTTTTTCCCTAGATTTGCATAAGTAATTGCCATATTCGCAACTGTTGTAGTTTTTCCTTCACCTGGGCCAGCACTTGAAACAAGAATTGACTTTGTATCCATGTCAACATCCGTATAAAGTAAGCTAGTTCGAAGACTACGATATGCTTCAGATATTGGAGATCTAGGATCCTCTTTAGTTATCAGACTACGTTTTATTGATCTATTTGTTTTGTGGCTTTTTTGACTAAATAAAAACCTTTTACTGGTATTTTTTTGATTAGCGATTGATGGGATGATACCAAGAATAGAAAGATTATGATTTTCAATATCTATAGGTTTCCTGATCGAATTGTCAAAGAATTCTTTCATATAAACGACAATAGTTGAAAGAACAATGCTAAAGATAAAGCCCTGGAAAATATCATTGAAGTTATTTGGACTAGTTGCCGATCTTGGTTGCCTGGCAAGATCAATTATTTGTACTTTGCCACTTCCAGATGCAGCTCTGATTTTAGCTGCCTCAAGCTGTTGTCTTATATAGGAGTAATTTTGTGTCAAAACTGATTCATCACGTTTCAACCTCGCAAAGTTGAGTTGCTTTTCTGGTAATTCACTTATTTTATTTGAATAAATTTCCTTGAGGTTCAAAGTCTCTTCACGCTTAAGATTTAAACCAAAAATTTCTGACCTTAAAGACAGTAATTGACTAATATTATTTTGCCTTTCAACCAGTGGATCTCCAAAAGTGATTCCTTCTCCAATTAATGCTTTTACTTTCTTATCAAGTTCGATCTTCAAAACATCAAGTTTTTTATTTATATCTATAACAGCACCATGTGTTTCACCATATATCATCGAATTCTGGATTAATTGAGCTTCAAGTAATGTAATATCAGATCTTAGTGCAACCATTTGTGCATTAATATCAGTTGAAATTTTATCTGCAAGATTTTTTTCATCTTGGGTGAGTTTTGATTCCAAGAAAGTTATTTGTTCATTTCGAATATTCGTTTCTGCAAAATTATCATAGATTTCACTCTCCAATGTAGCCAACCGTTCATTAAATAAAATTGCTGATCCTTCCGAATCGTACAGGTTATTGTCAATTTTAAAATTTTTAATTGCTTCTTCTGCTTGAGAAAGTTTTATCTCCTGTTTTTTCACCATTTCATCTAAAAATTCTACAGTACTATTTGCCTCCTCAGCACTTATTTCTTTTTCGAGATCTTTGTAGACTTCAGCAATCATATTCGCAATTGTCATTGCCTCTTTTCCATAGACAGAGCTATATGATATATCAATAATATCGGTTTCCACTCTATGCACTACTTTCAAACCTTTGATTACATTATTAGCAAATCTTTCACCAATTTCATTTGTATAAGGTTCGTCATATGATTTTGCAGATTCATTACTTGGATTGTAAAATCCTAATGAAAAAATCTCTCGAACTATTCTCCTAGCCATTTCACCTTTTGGATAAAATATTCTAGTTCCAAAAATATTTAGGGAATTCCTCAGATCAGATTGCCACAATCTTTTAACTACCTCTTTTGCTACTCTCCTCGAACGAAGAAGTTGTACTTCATTTGACATTCTTGAGTTTTGTCGATAGCCACCAATGCTCATCACCATGGAGCTGCCAGGTTTCTCTTTGATCATTACTGCAGTTGTAGCTTTGTATACAGGCGGTGTAGTGTATGTAATATAGGTTGCTACAATAATGCATCCAGTAATTAGCAAAATAACGAGCTTAATATTTACTCGTATTAAAAGGAGAATATCATTTAGTGATAAATTATTTTCAAAATTATTCATTGATTATCTGTTAAAAGCTAATTCCAATGTAAAGTAAAGGTTTAATAAAGAGAAAATGGTATTTAAAGTACCAACTTGGCTCCATATTAGACTTGTAGTTTTTGTTGGAACCAATATAGTATCATTTGGCTTGATTTCTATGAAATTACTTCGATCTCCTGTTCTAACAAAATCCTCTAAATCTATAATAAATCTTAGCTGCCCATCATCAGGAATTTCTCGATAAAGCATTACTTTTTTTAGGTTTGCAGTTGAATTTGGTCCTCCCACAATTGAAAGAAGCGTTGCAAAGTCAACGCCATCATATACTCCATGTCTTCCAGGACTACTGACATTTCCCCAAACATTTACAAACATATTTACACTTCCATCAGAATTAGTATAATATCGCTCGCTTGAAATTTGATAATCAGTGAAGGGTGTTTTTTGCGAATCGGTGGCTTGTCCATTTACCAATGAACTAGAAATACAAAATAAAGCTAAAGTTATTCTTTTTATTTTCATTTATTTAACCCCAAAATACTTTTTTAATGGCAAAAAATAATTTGAACTACTTGAATCTTTATCATATTCAAAATCATACATTATACTTTTGCCTTCAATAATTGATTTTGGGTTATCCTTAACCATTTTAATTGATTCAATGCCTACCCAACCATCTACAATCTCCTTTGCCTCTTTAAGACAAAAGTTCCTACTTTTGTTGTCATGCGAGTCTGAACCTAATACGTGACACCAACCATTTTTAATTATTCTTTCTGAAGTAGTTTTTGCTTTAGGCCCAAGGGTACCTAAAATACTTCCAGCATCAATTTGTATTATACACCCTGTTTCTAACCAGTCTGTAATTAAAGATAGATCATCTTGTACTTTCTTATACCTTTCTGGATGTGCAATTATAGGAGTCACGCCAGACATTTTTAAATCAAATAGCTGTTGTTTTTGAACTTCGGGTATTTGATGAAATTGAAATTCAATTAACATATATTTTCCATGAATGAAAGCAGATAAGGGATCATCCTTTATTTGCAAAAGATTTGGCAAAAAGAATACTTCAGAACCACAATGCAATTTTATGTTTATATCTCTTTTAATTAATTCTTCTTGCAATAATTTAATCTCTTTTTTGATGATAGAGAAATTGATGTTTTTTCCCTCCATTTTCGGATGTTGATAGTGAACAGTATTGACTACGTCTGTAATACCTTGCTCATAAGCATGACTCAACATATCTAATGACATTTCCAAGGACTTTGAACCATCGTCAATATTGGGTAATACGTGGTTATGGAAATCAATCATTTTTTAAATCACCAACTAACATTCCAATCTTTAAATTCTTCTGCGATGCAATCAATTTTATAATCTTTACGTCCTCCTACTACTTCCATTATTTTATTGATG
>CEQN01208717.1_pt1 | contig 21732 bp, 25 predicted proteins | sample 427011 | NCBI WGS metagenome assembly CEQN01 (sample SAMEA2621277, study PRJEB7988) | marine metagenome | biome: marine biome (ENVO:00000447); feature: deep chlorophyll maximum layer (ENVO:xxxxxxxx); material: "saline water (ENVO:00002010), including plankton (ENVO:xxxxxxxx)" | depth 120 m
TAATTTATTTTCTTAAAGTTTTATTGCGCTTTAATGAGCGTTTGTATTTTTTAGTTTTTCTTGTTTTTTTATTTATAACATACATATAGGCATTACTATCAGCATTCCATGATTGTTCCAATTTAATATTTAATAAGTTGTGTGAAATATTAATAGGTAATAATTTCGAACTAAATACAATAGAATTACTTTTTAATTCTTTTGATAATTTTTTTGCAAGTTTTACATTAATATTATCAGAAAAACAAAGATTAGATATATAAATTATAGATTTAGGTTTGTCATATTTAATTTTAGAAGATAATATATCATTGTTAATAAGTCGAATATTACATTTATCAATGATATTTTGTTGGGCGATTTTATATCGTATTTTACTGAATTCGATACCAATTAGTTTTTTAAAATTAGTAATATCACAAGCATATTTTAAAGTATTTGCAGAACCACAACCTAAATCATAAAAAGTATATTTACTTAAATTATCATTATTGATTGTTTGTCTAACATAATCTATAATAGTTTTAATTCCATTTTTTGTAAGCTCACCATAAGTGTGGTTATATTTTTTATCATCAAATATAGCCATTTCCTCTGAATTAATGGTACAATTTATCATATATATATAAATAATATAAAAGTAATAGTAGTAATATATTATATTTTATGACTACTATTAAACGTATTAATGCAGATTTAAATGAAATGATGCAGAATCCTCCTGCAAATTGTTCGGCAGGACCTCTAGACGACAACAATTTGTATGAATGGCAAGCAACCATAATGGGTCCTCGCGATAGTCCTTACCAAGACGGAGTATTTTATTTAAGTATAACTTTTCCAGAAGAATATCCATTCAAACCACCAATGATTAAATTTATAACAAAGATATATCACTGCAATATTAATTCGCGAGGTTCAATATGTTTGGATATATTAAAAAATGAATGGAGTCCTGCATTAACAATTAGTAAAGTGTTACTTAGTATTTGTTCATTAATGACAGACCCAAATCCAGATGACCCATTAGTTACCGAAATAGCAGAGTTATATACAAATAATCGCATATTACACAATGAAAAAGCAAGAACATTTACTATACAATATGCTTCACTAATTAACTAATACGTTTTGTAGGGATTGTAGCAGAAACAATGTATAACGAGTTTTCTGTAATAATAATGTATTCCTCTTCAACCTTGAAAATTTTAGCAATAGGTGATGTATATTCATCTTCACTTTTTACTAATAACTTCTCTCCATCTTCTTTAACACCAATTAAAACAGATTTATCTACTGAACTAGTCCAATAATCCATCATAATAGGACGGTCTTCAACAATTGCAATTTTAACGGCATGTTGTAAACATTGATTGCTAGGCGCCGAATATTGAGTTTCGTTAGACATTTTATATAATATTTTTAAATTCAAGCTTTAAATACTTATATTGACAAAAATTAAATAGTAATAAAATATAATGGAATTTTCATTGAAAAATAAAAATAATTATAAATCAACGTTTAATGAAAGTTCATTAAATATATTTAATAGTTATCAAGAAATAGTAATTGAATATCATAAAAAATATAATATATTTTTTATGGATCAACAATACAATAAATATATTAAAAATAAGGGACTACATGGAATTTGTAATATATTTAAATTATTATTATTATACACAAAAAATATAGATTTGGTAAAATATCATACTAATAATGCAGTTTTATATTTTTTAGGTTTTGTAGAACAATTAGCAAATGCTAACAATAATTATTTAAATTTAAATATTAAAGATGCAATAATGTTCATATATAAAAAAACTATTTTTGATATAATAAAAAAGGATAAAATAGTAAATTGTAAAAAGACAAATAATATAACAAAGTTAATAGATATATTTAATTATGGATTAACAAATGCTATATATTATGATGTGGAATTTTCCACAGTAGTAAACTATACAAACTATATTACTTCTTGCAAAAAATACAAAGATGAAGATATTTTATATAAATATTTAAAAATAATAGATATTTTCAAAGACATATTACCTAATACGAAAGAATCGGTCAATATATTAAGTATATTTATCAAACAATTACAGTTAAAAAGAAATATAAATTATAAAACACTAGAATCCAAAATATCTATGTTTTATTGTAAAAATAAAATAATAAACATTAAAGAATTATTACACTAATTATACAGCTATTAGAATAGTTTTCTTTCTATTCTTCTTTTCTTTTTTATTTTCATCATTAATTGTTTCGGTTGTATTTGGTATGTAAACACTATTATATTCTTCTTCCAACATATTTTTAACAAAATTATAAATATCATTTAATATTTGTTCTGTGCATTTACCCACAATTAATACACTACCAGTTCTAAATATCATAAATGAAACCTTGACATCATTATCATTATGTTTCACACCAGTTTGTATTGTTAAATCTTTGTTATAAAAGAATTGACATTGAATGCCTGGATATGAACATGCGTCATATGACGATTTAATGTTGTAATTAGTTTTAATTATTTTGAATAGTTTTTCCCTATTTATAAAATAACCACAATTAAAATTAGAATTTATCAAAACTGTTTCAGTTTTATCTGCACAATAGTGAATATCCTCAGATATAAACGGAGCCAAAGTTCTAATTAAAATATTTAGTGCTTTAACTAACAATTCGTCATCTTTGATTCCAGGTATTTCTAATTTTCCAGTATTAAATATTTTAATATGTAATTCTTTAAAAGTATTTTCGTGTTTTATACGAATAATAATAACAAAACAATTATAGAAAGCCCCTTTTTTTTTACATTTAAAACTAATTATATCCTTTTTATGTAGTCCAATACTTATCTTCCTTACATCTTTATATTTAATTCTACCCTTCTCATTAACGATGCGCGTTATAATGTGTTCATCTATATGATAATTTTTATTACGTTCGTTGTTCAAGTTTTCTAAAAGCATATTAAATTCTTCTTCGCTATTGGAGTTAATTTTCATTTGTTTTTTTATAATTCCTTCTTTTGGTTCATGGTATGATATAATTGGAATTTTCCAAAAAACGTCATTTAATATAACTTTATTTGATAAATATGATATTTTAGTTTTAGTAGATATATACAGCGAGGAACATTTAGGTGTAATATGAGTATTATTTATTTCATTAACATTAGTAGAAACACTAAGATCACCATTACAAAAATTACTCCAAGCCGTATCAATATCAATCATTTACTTTATTAGTATATATTCTTTAAGTATATCTAATTCAATTATTTTCTAATATATATTTAAATGAATTATATTTCAGAAACACCGACTACAAAAATCCACAACAGTTTAAATGGTATATTAAATACTAATAGTATTCAAATTCCAACGAAATTAGTCAAAAGTGTTAATGAATATTCATTAACCACTAAATTTTTTGACCCAAATGAATCATCGCCTCCAAATGAATGGAATAATAGGTTGATGAAGCGAATAGATAGTTACTTTTCAGAAGATAAAATATTATGTAGTCGGTGTATGAAATAATATTTTAAATACATATTATTTGAACTGGATATATGTATTATAAATTCAATAAATGATAATAACTCCTTACTTATATAATGAGAATTAAATTTTATTATATAATTAAAATACTCTTTGATGAAGTGTTTTTCTTCAATGTTATAATTTAAGCATATATCATCTAAATAATTAACTACTAAATCTAGATTCAGCTCTTTAATAATAATTATTTTAGTAAACCCTTCCCATATACTATTATTAATAGCCTTTTTATTAAAATGAAAATTTTTGTTAGATTGTATATAGTTAATCATACTTCGAATGTCTGACTTATATAAATCTTGTATTGACATTAATGTTTCGTCGTTTATTTGTAATTTTTCACTAACAGTTATGTTTTTTAAAAAGGTTAGAATATCATGCTTCGGTAGTTGATTGAATCTCAATCTCATAAATTCATTTTGCAAGGATTCGTCAATACGGGTAATATAATTACATATTAAACAAAATCTTACATTATTATTTGTGCTTCTTAATAAATATTTTAATGCTTGTTGTGCATTCTTAGTCATATAGTCAACTTCATCTAATATCACTAATTTAGTTCCAGTTACAAACAAACTTTTTGAATTAACAAATTGATTAATTTGATTGCGTATTATATCTATACCTCTTTCATCAGAGGCATTTAAATGAATAGTTAAACATTTCTTATGTTTTATATTTCCGTGATATTTATTAACTAAATTTATAATTGTTGTTGTTTTTCCTGTTCCAGGAGGACCATATAGCAACAAATTTGGAAATTTTTTAGTTTTAATTATATTATTCAATATTGTTTTATTTACTGAATCAAGAACAATATCATCAAAATCGGTAGGACGATATTTTTCAACCCATGGATTTTTCGAATCAGTCATTATATAGTTAATTTTTTGTATTTAATATAAAAATGAAATAAAAATATATTTAACATTAATAACATTATTGTAAATTATGATTAATAATAATATAGAATCTGGTTATTTAGAACTTTTTATTGGTCCAATGTGGTCAGGAAAAACAAGCGAGTTAATTAAAATACACAAAATTTATAGTTTTAGTAATACACAAACAACTAGCATTAATTATATAGAGGACAACAAAAATAATATTATATCACATGATAATAAAATTATAGATTGTGTGTCTTTTACAAAGCTAAGTGAATATTCAGATATATTGAATAATCAATTGAGCGACGATTTTATTTCCAGTAAAATAATATTAATAAACGAAGCACAATTTTTCGAAGATATTGTTGAGTGGGTAATATGTGCAGTAGAAAGTCACAAAAAATGCATTTATTTATGTGGTCTTGATGGCGATTATTCTAGAAAGAAATTTGGAAATTGGTTGGATTTAATACCATTTTGTGATAAGGTAACAAAATTACAGTCAATTTGCGGATTATGTAAGAAGACCTATGCAATTTTTACAAAAAGAAAAACTACTAATAGCGAACAATTATTAATTGGGACAGATCATTATATTCCAGTATGTAGAAAATGCTATTGCTTATAATATATTTAAAAAGTATTTAAATTTATATGATTTAATATAAAAATATCACTATGGTTAAAAAAGATAAAACGTTAGAGCCTGAAGTAAAAGTTCCTAAGAAACGAGGAAGAAAGCCGAAAGGAGGAAAAATAATACAAAAAATAGAAAGTCACAAGAATGTTATTGTTCCAGAACCAAATATTATTCTACATTTAAAATGCAACATTAATACTTTGGAAAATAATAGTAGCGAAGAAATTGAAACATATAATTTTGAAGATGACACACAATATCATAATTTAAATCAAACTAAAAAGCATGATACATCATCCGAACAAGATGAAACAAGTAAAATATGGGATAAATTAACACAATTATCTATTAATTTGCAGACAAATAATATAACAGATAAAAGATCTGCTTGTTTTTGGTGCACATACGATTTTGATAATCCACCAATATATATACCTAAATTTGAACTAAACAACACATATCAATGTTATGGGTGTTTTTGTAGCCCCGAGTGTTCCGTGTCATATCTATTCAATGAACACATTGATATATCTACACGTATAGAAAGATATAGTTTATTAAATCATATATATTGTAAAATATATAATTATGATAAGAATATTAAACCAGCACCAAATCCATATTATTTATTAGAAAAGTATAATGGAAATTTAACAATACAAGAGTATAGAAGGATGCTTAAAAACGAGAGATTATTACTGATAGTTGATAAACCATTATCGCGCGTACTTCCTGAACTACACGAGGATAATGATGACTTTTTATTAAGTAAGAAAACAATTCCATCATCGAATAAATATACTCTTAGAAAGAAAGATACTATTACAAAAAAGGATATTTTAACAGATAAATTCAATATAAAATAACTATTATTTAATTAAAAATTATTTTATATTATTTTTTAAATTATTTGCTGATTTATTGCGTTGATCGAGATATTGTTCATACCTTTGTTGGCGATATTCTTCCATTTCTTTTTGTTTTCTATATTTATTTGATGCATCATCCATCATTTTTCTTATTTCGATAAATTTTTGCTGATGAACATTAGTAACAATAGTATCTTCGTTATTATGTTTTTTATCAATATTATCTGGATTCATAAAATTACGAATTACATCCATTACTTCATAATTATAGTGTTCTAGTTTTGTCTCTGCCATTTTTTCATCATAATCGGTTTGCCTCATGACTACATTTATTAAATTTTTCTTTATATGAATTGGTATATTATTTGTGGAATTATTCATATACTTTACAATATATAATTATTTAAATGATATTAAACGCATAATATATGTTAATATAATGAGTAACGTTTTGCATACTGATAATGATATGAGTATTGATGATATTATGTCTAGTTTACATTCTAATTTGGAAGAAGTTTTAACAAATTCATTAGGTCCATTTATTGATAAATTTAATAAATGTAACAATCAAATAAATATAGTATCAGATGTATTGAAACAATTGCCCGAATATCAAGCACTATTAAATATGAATAATTTTTTGGAAAAGGAGAACTTTGTACTAAAAGAGCGTATTGTTGAGTTGCAAAATCAATACGGTAGTAGCAACATCATTAAACTAAATATATCAGAAAAAGATGAAAATATTCATACTGAGAATTTAGATGTATATGAAAATGATCAAGAATCATCCAGTGATGATGAAATGAGTGTCAACGATACGTTAAATATTCCACGAACTATTACTCTTGATAATGTTATCGATGGAACTGATAATATGATTGAGGAAGAGGACGTAGAAGCTAAGTCTGTGGCCAATAAACGGATGATGGAATTCGAGGAGGCTGGTGCCGGACAGCATTATACGGAGTCTGAGGAAGAGAAAGAGGTGGAAGAGGAAGAGGTGGAAGTTGAAGAAGAGGTGGAAGTTGAAGAAGAGGAAGAGGAGGAGGAAGAGGTGGAAGTTGAAAAAGAGGTGGAAGTTGAAGAAGAGGAAGAGGAAGAGGAGGAGGAAGAGGTGGAAGAGGAAGAGGAAGAAGAAGAGGAAGAAGAAGAAGAGGAAGAGGAAGAAGAAGAGGAAGAAGAAGAAGAAGAGGAGGAATGTTATTCAATTAGTATCGAGGGTAAAGAATATTATACAAACGATTCAGATAATGGAAATATTTATGAAATACTAGAAGACGAAGACATAGGTGAAGTTTTAGGAAAATTTGTAAATGGAAAACCCACATTCAAATAAAAAAATTATATTAATAAATAATATATGATAACAGATAAATTATGTTTACCAGCATTATTATATATAGGATTTACATTAACACATATAGTAATTGATTTATTTAAAAAATTGTATAATACTGCATTATTAAAATTTATATTAATGATCATATTTACAGTAATGTTGAATTTATTATGTAAATCAGGATTAACTGTATTATCATGGATAATTGTATTTTTACCATTTATTTTATTAACAGTAATTACAGTATGGTTATTGATAGCATTAGGTTTATCTCCCGAAGCAGGATATTTAAAATATAATATTAAAAATGATGATGACGAAAACACAGTAGAAAATACAGAAGAAACTGTAGCAAACGCAGAAGAAACTGTAGAAAGCACTGAAGAAACAGTAGAAAACACAGAAAACACAGAAGAAACAGTAGAAAATACAGAAGAAACTGTAGAAAATACAGAAGAAACAGTAGAAAACACAGAAGAAACAACAGATGTGGTTGTCGAAAATATGTTTAATATGTAATTGATTTAAAATATGATTAATATTATAATTAATGAATTATACTATTAATTTACTAATTTTATTGTGGATTTATTATGTGAATATATCATCAGTAAATACTTATATATTAAATATTATTGATAAAAATCCTTCATTTAAAAACAGATTGATTAAATATTTGTGGTATTATATGAAATGTAAAACCATAATTGAAAAGAAATATAATTTAATATCAAAAGAAATAAATAAAATATATTATTTGATTGATATTTTGTTATTTGAAAAGAAAGAAGAACCAAATATTTTAATTATTAAAGAGGGTGATATAGTAGACAAATCATCATATATGTATATAAAAAATTACGATAGCATTTCAGATTATAATATGGTATTATACGAATGGGAATTGCCTGAAAACGACAAATATGATAATTATGTTTTAAGATTTAGTAATATAAACGAAGTGAATGATAAATTTAAAACAAGCAAAGTTAGTCTATTAGCAGTTGAGTTATGTATGAAAACCGATGATTGTGATGAGTTGTATGCAATTGATTTCAAAAAAAATAATTATTATATAGTGAATAATATTCTATTTGATAAGGATTTTTTAAAGTATTGGTGTAATAATATATTAAAAATTGAACTGAGTGATAATTATGAAATTAGTTTTTTTGACAATAATATGGAACATCATACTTTAAAACAAAATCAAAGTATTAAAATATTACAAGACGATTTTGAAATAATATAATTAAGAATTATTATTAAACAATATAAATAAAAATTTTCTTAACTTATATAATGGATAATTCCATTAATAATGTGGAAAACCCTCCAACCAATCAGGTACCTAACTTTCATAAATTGAATGATGAGTGGACCTTATGGGCACATTTACCACATGATACAGAATGGAATTTGACTAGTTATAAAGAAATAATGTCATTTAATACAGTAGAAGAAGCATTAACATTATATGAAACATTACCAGACAAAATGATTAAAAATTGTATGTTATTCTTGATGAGAAAAGGAATAAAACCAATATGGGAGGACGAAAAAAATAAAAATGGCGGATGTTTTTCATATAAAATACCAAATAAGATTACTATTCCAACATGGAAACAGAGTTCGTATAAATTGATGGGTGAAACTGTCACAAAAGATAATGCTCTTAAGAATGACATTAATGGAATAACTATATCTCCAAAAAGGAATTTTTGTATAATCAAAATATGGTTATCAAATTGTAATAATCAAAATCCAGATAAAATACAGGATATTATGGGTATAAATTCACAAGGATGTTTATTTAAAAAACATTTAGAAAATTAAAAATCTAATAAAAAATATAATTTAGTTACTTGGTATTAAATTATATTTATGATGGAAGTGGTGCTAACCCTAACTTTATTTCACCTAGAGAAGCAACGCTATATTTCACTATTAATGGTAAATCATTTTCTAGATAAATTTCAATAGAATTACATAAATTCGTGCACTTAATAAAATAACTTAAATTTTTCAATGAAAATTCGCCTTGAATAATTTTATTTACATCTTGTTTTTTTATATATTTCATACTTTCATCAGACTCAGCTCTTCTAACTTCTGCTTGTGCAAATCCGCCCGAACACTTAAATATTAATTCTGATCCTTCATTGGTAGCAACTGATTTAATCTCTATTTTATCTGATATACAAGATAAATCTCGAATAATTTTTTGAAAATCAGAGGATGGTAAATTTAAAATGGAAGAAAAGGTAACGTCAGGTACTTCTAATTCATCTGTTTCAGGTTCTATTAACCGTAATTTCTGTATTTTTTGTTGTTTTATATCACCATTTTCAAATTTCAAACCCAAGAATTGAACAACACCATCCTTGTAGTCATTTTCCTCAATATATATAGTTAATGTATCGTCATTGTCAATTGTATTAATTAATTTAAATAAGTGAAACATATTTACACCAATTACAATTTTAGGTTCATTACATTCATAGTGTTCAAAATTTTTAGCATACAGACATAGATGAGCTAATATGGTATGTGATTTATCCATATTAATTATTTTAATACCTTCTGGTGTAAAAGAAATATTTGTTTCTAATAATATATCCTTTAAGGCAGTCATTAAAGTTCTAAACGGAGCTATTTGAACAGTTTGTAAAACCAATATATTTTTACTACTTCCTATTTGTTGAGTAGTTAAATTTGCCATATAATTAAATATGTAAATAAAATCTTTAAATACTTATGAATGAGTGAATAATATTATAAAAATATTGTTATATAAAAATATATTAGTGATATTAAATATGAACGATAAAGAAAATAATATATTACATGATAAATTACACGATAAATTACACGATAAATTACATGATAAATTACATGATAAATTAGACGAACTCATCGATAAGTATTCAAATAATGAATATATAATGAATAGATTAAGTAATTATATGGAAAACACTTTACATACTCTCCTAGAAAATGCCTATAAAAATAATGTAGAGCGTGCTAAACGTAAAGAAGAATTGACAAATTATAGCGATGAATTCACTAATAAATTTTTACTAGTAAATAGTTATTATTATTGTAGCCATAATGAATTATTTATGTATTATGATAAAATTCATTTTGTAGCTGATAGTGAAGATAATATAATTCATAAAGTTATAACAGAAATAAACAACAATACCGAATTATCTCAATGGAAACACAAAATTAAATTAAATATTATAAAAAGAATAAAAGAGAAAAGTCCACTACAAACTATTCCAGAATCAAAAACAATACAATTTGTACTAAACCTATTACAGCCAATATTTAATTCACGCAATCATATTAAATATTTTTTAACGGTAATAGGTGATTTATTACATTCAAAGTCGAATATATATTTTATATGTTCATTACCATTAAAAGATATTTTAAATGAATTAAATATTCAAATCAATACGTATATTGGTTCAATAAATATATTTAATAATGTCAAATATAAGATATATGAACATCCATTACAAAATTGTAGATTATTATATATTGATGAAACTATGAATAAAATTAAAATTCCAGAAAATTTTTCAAAGTATATTGTTGATATTATTTGTGTTGCATCACATTATTCAACACGGTATAAAAACTCCGACATATTTTTAAATAAATGTAATGAACAAAACTTAATAGATCACAGTTACTATTTGAATAATAATTCATCTGAAAATATAGTAGATAATTTTATATCAAAGTATATTACGGAGTGTCAAAATAGTGTAATAAACAATAAAAATATGTTATTCATATGGAAAAAATTTTTAAAAGAAAATAAACTACCAAACATATTATTTCACGATTCGTTAATCAAAATATTGAAAACAAAATTAAAATACGAAGATGATTGTTTCAAAAATGTCACAAGTATGATACTTCCTGTTGTTGTAGATTTTAAACAATATTGGGATACAAATATATGCGAAGATTTGGGAAATATTTATGATTTAGATGAGATAAGTGGTTTATTTAAAACTACAAATAAAAAATATAGTGGCATTGAAGATGGTTTCTTTTTAGAATTGATACACTATTTATATCCAAATATAGTTGTAGATGAAAATAAATATATTTTAAATATTAAAAATTTAATATGGGATAAAAAACAAGAAGTAAATGACTATATTATATTATTCAAGACAGATCAATGTAATAATATAAAAAAAAATATTAATGATAATAGCAATAATGTAAAATCATTAACAAATATATATGAATTTTATTTGAATAATAATAAAAATATATTAATTATAAGCAAAAATTATTTTGAGAAATTTGCTAAAGACAGTTTAAATGAATATATAGACCACTATGGTATTATTAGTAAATCCTGGTTTGATTAACGTTTACGGGTCATACGTTTTTTCTTTGTTTTCCCATCCTTCTTAACATAACCAAATTTCCCTTTCTTGGTGAAATATCCGTGTTGTTCGAGACGTTTTTCCTTTTTAGCTGTGTTATGTTTCTTTACCGATACAATGCGACCGTTTTTGTTCATCATAATATCCTTTTTTTGTAAGCCACCTGCAGTTTTAAACGCAGTTCCGTGGTATACTTCGGCACGGGAACCAATTAACTTGGTGTATTTTTTTCCTTTAATGTTGTAAACACCTTCGACCTTTGTTGGTTTTTTAGCCATTATATAAATTTATAAGAAAAAAATAAATTTATATTTTTAAAATTTATTACGTGGTGGACTTCCAGACCCACCGAAAGAACCCGAAACTCTGTTGTATTCATTTATATTTTGTGACAAAAATACTGTTTTCTTGCGTTTCTTTGAATTTTTAATTATGGATGCATATAAATATTTTTGGGTATGTTCTATATTTGGTTCTTTAATAGGTAAAACCTTTTTTGGACATTTTTTATCATCATTACATTTTGAATCATTAATACGTGCAGGAGTATACGATGTATATGACGACATTATATAATATAATTATTTTAAAAATTGAAAGAATATAGAGACTATTTGCTGAATATAAATACCCACATGTCAAGTTTAGCTAAAACTTACCAAAAGAAGACTGATAAGCAACATGTTTTGGATAACCCTGATACATACACAGGTTCAATGACAACAACAGAATATGATACCTATGTATTTGATGATAATAATAATATACAAGCTAAACAAATTAATATAATTCCTGGATTGTATAAATTATTTGATGAAGGGATTGTTAACAGTAGAGATCATTATGTTAGGATGTGTCAATCACTAAATGATTGCAAACCAAATATACTACCTGTATCTCAAATTAATGTTTCAATTACAGACGATGGAATTATTACTATAAAAAACGATGGCAATGGAATAGATGTTGAAAAACACCCTGAACATGATATATGGATACCCGAAATGGTATTTGGTCATTTGCGAACATCTACAAATTATAATAAGGATGAACAAAAAATAGTAGGGGGTAAGAACGGTTTTGGGTTCAAACTGGTATTAATATGGTCAGAATGGGGTATCGTAGAAACTATTGATCATGTTCGTGGATTAAAATATGTTCAAAAATTTTCAGATAACTTGAATAATATTGAAACACCAAAAATCACATCATGTAAAAATAAACCATATACACAGGTTACATTTAAACCTGACTATAAAAGACTAGGTATTGATGGTTTATCAAAAGATATGATGGAGTTATTCAAAAGACGTGTATATGATATTGCTGCCATTACTGATAAAAAGGTAAAGGTTAAATACAATAATGAAGTTATTCCGGTTAATAATTTTCAACAATATGTTGATTTGTATATTGGCAGTAAGAACGATAAACCACGTGTATATGAATCGGCAAACGAACGATGGGAATATGCAGTATGTATGGCTCCAACAGAAGAGTTTACACAGGTATCATTTGTAAATGGTATTTATACTGGAAAGGGAGGCAAACACGTAGATTATATATTAAATCAACTGATTCGTAAAATAACCGCTTACATCAAGAAGAAGAAGAAGGTCGATGTAAAATCTAGCACAATTAAGGAACAAATTATGTTATTTGTAAGATGTGATATTAACAATCCTTGTTTTGATAGTCAAACAAAGGATTATATGAATACTCCACAAAATGCATTCGGTTCGTCGTGTAATATTAGCGATAAATTTGTTGAAAAAATAGCAAAAATGGGAGTTATGGAAAGCGCTTGTGCTCTTACTGAAGTAAAAGATAGTAAGGCTGCTAAAAAAAGCGACGGAAGTAAAACACGCAGTATTCGTGGTATTCCAAAATTAATAGATGCTAATTATGCAGGAACAACCAAAAGCAATCAATGTACTATTATATTTTGCGAGGGAGATTCAGCAAAAGCCGGTATCGTATCTGGGTTAAGTAAAGATGATAGAAATATTATTGGAGTTTATCCAATGCGTGGTAAGTTGTTTAATGTTCGCGGAGAAACACAAAAACGAATCCTAGAGAACAAAGAGGTATGTGAAATAAAACAGATTCTAGGTATTGAATCTGGAAAAAAATATACAAGTGAAACTGTTAAAAATAATTTGAGATATGGAAAAATTCTATTTATGACAGACCAAGATTTGGATGGTAGTCACATTAAAGGTTTGGGTATTAATTTGTTTGATTCTGAATGGAAATCTCTATTAGAGATTGATGGATTTATTGGATTTATGAATACGCCGATTTTGAAGGCTAAAAAAGGTTCACAAGAACTTAGATTTTATAATGACGGTGAATGGAATAAATGGTGTATTGATAATGATACAAAGGGATGGAAAATCAAATATTACAAGGGATTAGGAACTTCCACAAGCAAAGAATTCAAAGAATATTTTCAAGAGAAAAAAGTAGTGAACTTTGTAAAAGAAAATGAAAAATGTCTAGACGCGATTGATATGGTGTTTAATAAAAAACGTTCAGATGATAGAAAGGGGTGGTTGGAGAATTATGACAGAGAATTATATTTGGACACAAATAAACATGATATTACTTACAAAGAATTTATACAACGTGAAATGATACACTTTTCAAAATATGATTGTGACAGGTCTATACCAAATTTGGTTGATGGTTTAAAAACCAGTTTGCGTAAAATCTTATATACATCATTTAAGAGACGACTTACAAATGAAATTAAAGTAGCCCAGTTCAGTGGTTCGGTTTCTGAATTAAGCTGTTATCATCACGGCGAGAATAGTCTAAATGGAGCTATTGTAGGAATGGCACAAAATTTTGTAGGTTCTAATAATATTAATTTGTTAGAGCCGAATGGACAGTTTGGAACCCGCCTACAAGGTGGGAGTGATTCAGCTTCGGAAAGGTATATTCATACAAATCTAAATAAAATAACTCGTTTAATTTTTCCAGAAGCAGATGATAATGTTTTGAAATATCTAGATGACGATGGAACACCTGTAGAGCCAATTTACTATGTTCCTATTATTCCTATGATTCTAGTGAATGGAAGTAAGGGTATTGGAACTGGTTTTAGCACAGATATTATGTGTCATAATCCTCTCGATTTGATTCAATATATTAAATGTGTTTTACAAAACACAGAATTACCTACATTAAATCCATATTATGAAGGTTTTAAAGGAACAATAGAAAGAATAGACGATAAAAAATGGTTGATTAAGGGATGTTATGAAATAATTAACGATAAGAAAATTCGTGTTACAGAATTACCAATTGGTATATGGACAGATGATTATAAAAAATATATTGAGGATTTGATTGACGGTGGTGATAAAAAGAAATCCAAAAAAGATATATATGTAAAAGACTATACTGATATGAGCACAGACGTAACAGTAGATATTACAATTACATTTAATGAAGGTAAAATAAATGAATTACGGATGAAGCAAACAGATTATAACTGTAATGGATTGGAAAAACTGCTAAAGCTATATGTAACTAAATCGACAAACAATATGCATATGTTTGATGAAAATGAAAAGTTAAAAAAATATGACAATATTACAGATATAATAGACCACTACATTAGTGTGAGAAGGGATGTGTATATTGAAAGGAAACAGTATCAACTGAATGTTCTTAAAGAGGAAGCAAATTTACTTTCAAATAAAGCTCGATTTATCAATGAAATATTGAATGACGAAATAGATTTAAGAAGGAAAACAAAAGAAAAGGTCATTGAAATATTGACAAGTAAAAAATACGATAAATTAGAAAACGACGAAGAATACAAATATTTAGTAAGATTGCCAATGGACAGTGTGACAGAAGAGAACTATATGAAATTGATCAAGGAAAAGGATAATAAAATGATGGAACTAAACATATTAGGTAAAAAGGATATTAAATCAATTTGGTTGGAAGAATTGGATTATCTACAATCTACATATGAAATATATAAAAAGGGTAAGTCAAAGAAGAAACTGAAAATTACAAAAAAATAAATACGTTACTAGAAAATATTATAATTTATATAATAGAAATAATAATCATATAAATTATATTTTTAAACCAAATATTATATTTTAAAACCAAATATTTTGTTTCAATTGTTTATCATTTTTTAATAATATTGGATTGCTCATAGGCATAATCAAATTATTAATATCGCGTTTGTATTTCATATTACTTTCTATTTCATTAAATATTTGAGGAACTGAATATTGAAGCACTAAATTATTTAAAACGTTAATAATTTGGTCAATATTTCCATTTACATTACGTGAATGTTGAACATAAATACTATTCATAATAATTTTTAATTGATCTTTGCTTTGATTATTGATAATGTAATTATTATTTGACATTTGTTTTACACCATTTATTATATTATTTTGTAAAAAAACTATATTTTGTTCTGAAAAAAATAAATCATATAATGTATTTTTTCTACTATATACATCTTCGGTTAATGCATCTCTAAATGATACGGTATGATCTATAGGAATTTTATCACTTAATGTAAATACGGCTGTTTTATTTGGTCCAAATCTATCAATGTTATTTTTATTGTAATTCATTATAATACTTTAACAGAAAAAATTATATAAATATTTTATATAATGTTTTTTTTTATGAGTTTCAATAGCATAGTAATGATAGTAGCAATTGTTATGTTAATCGTATCACTAACTATGATTGGAATAGCTTTGAAAAATCAAAAAAATAATGTGACTTTTCCACCTGTAATATCAGATTGTCCAGATTACTACACATCCACTAAAAATTCTGAAGGGACAGATTATTTATGTAATAAAGATAACGACTTATCCACAAATGATGATACTAATTGTAATACTTTTGATAATTCACATACAAAGTTTAAAGGAGTAGGTGGTTTATGTGAAAAAAAGAAATGGGCAGTCGATTGTGGTGTAACATGGGATGGTGTTACAAATAATCCTGATTCAGATAAAAATTGTTATTAAATATTATAATAATAAATAGTTAAATATTAATGAAAACATCTTTATTAATATTTTTACCAGATGATATATTGTATTATATATATTTACTTATACATAATGAAAGTAAATATTTGTTAAATAAAACAAACTATGAAAAGCATTATGTAAATATAATAAATAATTTGAGAAAGGCAAAATACAATTCATATATTCGCTTTATTATTAGAAATGACTACTCGTATTTATTTGATAATTTATTGAAACATAAATACTGCGAATTTCATATAAAAAATAAAATTAATTATAAAAATATAACATACAAATATTTATATGAATTTGTAAAATATTACATACAAACAAATAACTCATGTAGATGTAATAATATTTTAATTAATTATCAATCAATGTAATATAAAAATATATTATTGAACTTTATTTATTAATGGAAAAAATAAAGTTCAATAATATATTAGAACGTGATAATATTGCTAATGAAATAAAAAATACTCTTATTGATTTTGAAAAAAATAAAAAGGACTTGACAACGAAGCGCGGTATTTACATATATGGTTCTCCTGGTTCTGGTAAAACAACATTTATTAAAAATATATTGAACGAGTTAAACTATGATACAATATCATATGATGCAGGTGACATTAGAAATAAAGTAATAATAGAGAATATTACAAAATGTAAAATGTCAGATAAAAATGTGCTTAGTTTATTTAATAAAAAAAGCAAACCTATTGCGGTAATTATGGATGAAATAGATGGTATGAATAACGGAGACAAGGGTGGTATAAATGCATTAATAAAACAAATTAGGCCTAAAAAAACAAAAAAACAAAAAGAAGAAGACTCTACAAATATTCCAATAATATGTATAAGTAATTATCATATTGATAAAAAAATAAAAGAATTAATGAAAGTATGTAATACATTTGAATTATTACCACCTACAGAGATACAAATTAATAATATTATATCATTATGTATGCCAAATATAGATAAAAGATTAACATCTAATATTAAATATTTTATAAAAGGTGATTTGAGAAAACTGAAATCTTTGTATGATATATATATAAATCATCAAAGTATATTAAAAAATGAAATAATAAAAAATATATTAGAACCTAAGTCATATAACGAAGACACAAAAACAATTACAAGAAATTTAATAAACAACGATTATAGAATAAATGAACATTTAACTGTTATGAATGATACTGATAGAACGATTGTTGGATTATTATGGCATGAAAACATAATTGATGTATTATCAAAAACTGATAAACAAATATCATTTCCATTGTATGAAAAAATGTTAAATAATATTTGTTTTGCTGATTATATTGATAGAATCACGTTTCAAAAACAAATATGGCAGTTTAATGAAATGAGTTCTTTAATAAAGACATTTAATAATAATATGTTATTTCATAAACATAACACTAATAAAACATTTAATAAAAATGATATTCGTTTTACAAAAGTATTAACAAAATACAGCACAGAATATAATAATTCGATATTTATTCAAGAAATATGTCAAAAACTAAATATGGACATTAAAGATATGTATGCTTTTTTTATAGAATTAAAAGTAAAAAATTCAGAAGAAGAAATATCTAGTATATTGGAAGATTATGAAATTAATAAATTAGATATTAAACGTATTTATAAATTATTGGACACGTTACTAATGATTAATTAATATTATTAATTTGTTCTAGTAATGATAGTTTACCACTCTTTTCACTGATATCCATGGTTATATTATTTTGTTGATTATTTTGTTGTTGAATTAGAGCATTAATTATTATATTTTTTTTTTCCAATTCCTGAGTTAAATCTGTAATATTAGATTGTTGTTGACGTAATAATTTTAAAATTTCATCATTAGACAACTCTTTTGATTCTCCATTTCCGTTTTGAACAACAATCCGTCCTTGATTTTGAGAAGCGATTTCTCTTAGCTTAGATTCGGCGTCTTTTCTTCTGCGTTCTTCAATTTCTATAATTTGCTCTAACACATCAGGCTTCATATTAGGTAAACCTGGTTCGTATTTTTTCAATAAATCGTCTATTTTATTCATATAAAAATCTCTCATTGTATCATCCTTGATAAATAAATCAACATTTTTATCTGTTTCCTTTACTAGGTCAGGGTGTGGGTTTTCTAATAATTTACGCTTATCAAATGTATTGTGGTCATGGGAAAAAACCAAAATTGTTTTCATAGGATCTAATTGAACAAATGGAATAGTATAATTTTTCAAAAATTGTTTTTCTTCTGCAATAGCAGCTTTATCGTCATATTTACTGATTTCTAATAGCTTTCTTTTAAACGCAAAGGTTCCAGCTGTAGCATGATTAGGTCCATAAGGTCCAAATTTATATACTTTTTTAATGTGTTTAAAATAAATAAAGATTTCACTGCTACCCGAACATAACGCATTTGGATTATTTGTAAGAGTTTCAACAGCGTGTGATACTCTATCATGCGGATAAAAATCGTCGTCGTCAAAATAAACTAATATTTCTCCTTTTGATTTTGTATGCATTAAATTGCGTTTCTCTCCCAAAGACATTTTTTTATTATATTTAAAATATTTAACATATGATAAATCTTTTACCAAATCTTCGATTTTATCACTACCATCATCAATAATAATCCATTCTATTTTATCCTTAGGATAATCTTGTTTTTCAATACATTTAATAGTATATGGAATAAACGGTCGTCTGTTAAATGTTGGGGTACATATACTGACAAATGGCAATGTATTTTGTAAATCACTCATTAATTATTATATAATAGTTTTTTTATATAATAGTTTTCAAATATAATAATTTTAAATGTATTAATTTTAAATTAGTTACTTTTAGTTTTTAATGATTTAACTAACCATTTAAAAAACTTAACTATTTGAAGTAATAAATACGGTACAATTACCAATAACATACCTGAAAATATAGTTTTATTCAAATATATCTGAGCAAATAACACACAAAAAGCTGTATATATTATACCCAATGCGCCGGTAATTTCTCCCATATTATCTAGTATTTGTCCGTTATTCATAATCGCATTAAATGGTAACAAAAATGTAAATATAAATTGTAGAGGCATTGCAAAACCAGATATAGTTCCACCCATTGCAGTTAACATAGGTATATCGAACATTAACATAAATATAAATTGAAAAAATGGTCCGAAAGCACCCCATAAATAACTATTTGCACGATCATATTTTGCCTGTGTAATACTAATAATGAACATAGATGCAATTGCAATTGATGAAAATCCTGAAAAATTCAGTCCATTGTATTGTTTACCCAAAGATAGTATAAACATAGGTCCTGCTACTACAGCAGTAACAGTGAGTAAGGCTATCAGAATTTTCAAAAAATTACCTACCCGATTTGTACCCGTTAAAACAACTTGTATTAATTTTCTCCAAAAAATATACGTCGCGGCAACTGTTCTACCAAGCCAAGATAATCTACCATAAAAAAATTGTTTTACCCAATTTCCAGTATTTTCTGGGTCATAATCCATTAAATTATAAGGAAATCTCTTGAACCAGCTATCACCAAAACCTGTCGGTGGAATATTTAATTTTCTTAAATGACCACCGTATTTGGTTTCTATATCATCTGTTGTTCCTGTTTGATAATCACCATAATCACGGTCTGATACTGGATAAGAAAAAAATTTTGAAAAAAATGGACTATCTGCGGCTACAGGGAAATATGTATGAATGGTTTCCTCTCCTGGAATGTTTTCGGTCGGTAATTTAGAAAAAAATATAAAATTAGCAGAAACTACACCTATATACATTACTGCAAATAATGACATAAAACATCCCATAAAGAATTCTTTCCACTGATTCTGATTCCAATCAGACCCTTGTTCTAATTGTTTTGAAGGATTTTTAAAGTAGTTTGTAATAAATGTGAAATCGCCTGCTTTATTTGCATCACCTTTATTCATACTTATATATATATAATATATTAAGTAAAAAATTCAGCCTAATTATTTTATCTTATAATAAAATATAGTATGAAAATTAAATATAAATTATTTTTTGTTTGTGTAATATTTACATTAATTTCATTAATACAAACATTATTTTTTAACAGTAAAGAAGGTTATGAAAATTTAAATGATAGTGAAATTACTTTTGCTCAATATTCTAAAAAACACGGACACGATTCCGGATGTCTTTCTGCTTCATTTGAAGAAATAGGCATTCATGTAGAAGTAATGAAATCTATTGAAGATATGAAAACAGAATTAATTAGTTCAAATGTTTTAACTGACACAGAAGCAAATAATGATGTAGTTGCAGAAAAATATCTTCAAGAAAAAACTTATGAAGATATCTGGACGCCAGGAACTATTACTGCTATTAACAAAAATGATAACAATAATACATATGATATTATATACAGTGATGAGTCTACCGAATCGAATGTAGAAGAAGCTCGTATCAAGTCACATCACCAGAATGTTTGTAAAATATGTAGAAATAGTGTTGACGATAATGAATGTAGTGTTGATTGTAGGGAACCAAATGTATATTTAAATAATGAAAACGATATTATCATAGAATCAGCCGGGAATTGTCTTCCGGCTGAAAAGGGCAAAAACGCTCAAGGAGAAGAAATTGAGTATAAATTATGTCCTTTTGTATGTAAAAATGGTGAGAAGCAATTAACCGATTTAGTATGTGGCGACGATGATTGTTGTTTTGGTTGTGGCTATTCTATTTTTGAAATGGATAGTAATGGGGTTTTTAAAAATAAATTAAATAAAATACCAAATGAAGCAAATAATTATAGTATATCCACAAATGGAGGAGTTAACAATGTTAAATCACAAGAAGAGGGAGGCCTAAATAATGTTGATTATGGTATTGGTGGTTCAGGTGGCGCTGGTGGTGGTAGTGGTGGCGGTTCAGGTGGTGGTGGCGG
>CEQN01031273.1_pt1 | contig 21693 bp, 14 predicted proteins | sample 427011 | NCBI WGS metagenome assembly CEQN01 (sample SAMEA2621277, study PRJEB7988) | marine metagenome | biome: marine biome (ENVO:00000447); feature: deep chlorophyll maximum layer (ENVO:xxxxxxxx); material: "saline water (ENVO:00002010), including plankton (ENVO:xxxxxxxx)" | depth 120 m
AAACAGGCTTATCATATCATATATAAGTTTCCAAAATAACTGGGATATCCCATTTTCTTTTTGCCATTCCTCATGGAATGGTATTTTTTACATTCAATAAGGAGTGTGTTTCATATGGTTGCTATTGAACCTTCTGCCAATATTAAGCGTATTGAAAATAGTTTTGCTTCTAGCACCTTAGAGGCTAGTGTGCCCAATTTAATTCAGGTATTAAGTCAATCCTTTGAATCATTTAAAACTGAAGGAATGACTGAATTATTAAATGAAATTTCCCCGATTGAAGACTTCAATAACACTCGTTATGAGTTAAATTTCGTTGGTCACGAGTTTCGCGAACCTAAATATAGTGAATCAGAATGTAGAGAATTAGAAAAAACTTATGCTTCAGCCCTATATGTTACTGCGCAATTAAAAATTAAGCAGACCGGAGAAATCAAAGAGAATCAAATATTTCTTGCTGATATACCATTTATGACAACTAATGGGACATTTATTATTAACGGTGCTGAACGCGTTGTAGTGAGTCAGCTTGTAAGATCCCCAGGGGTATATTTTACCGTTGAAGAAGATCCTGTTACAGGAAGAAAAATGGGAAATGCAAAATTTGTTCCATATCGTGGTGCATGGTTGGAATTTGAAACAAGTTCAAGGGATATCATATCTGTAAAAGTAGATAGAAAAAGAAGAATACCTGTAACCACTTTTTTGCGAGCTATTGGTTTTGATTCTCCTCAAGCTATTTTAGATGAATTTAAATCTTTTGATACAGATACAGATCACACATACATCAAAACAACTCTTGATCGTGATCCTAATGCGATTGAGAGAAAAGATGCCTTAATTGAATTATATCGACATATAAGACCAGGGGAACCCCCAACTTTGGAAAACTCTGAGGCTATGTTGCATAATTTATTTTTTAATCCAAGAAGATATGACTTAGGTAGGGTTGGAAGATATAAAGTAAACAAGCGTTTAGGTGGTGATTATAATATTGAAGATAAAACCCTGACAAAGTCGGATATTATTGCAGTGGTTAAGAAAATTCTAGATATTAATAATGGTCGTGAAACTCCAGATGATATTGATCATTTGGGTAATAGGAGAGTTCGAGCTGTTGGTGAATTAATTCAAAATCAGTTACGTGTTGGTCTCGTTAGAATGGAACGTGTTGTTAAAGAACGTATGACGATTAATGATCCAGAAACTACTACACCTTCATCATTAATTAACCAACGACCAGTTGGTGCTGCAGTAAGAGAATTTTTTGGAGGATCTCAATTATCACAATTTATGGATCAAACGAATCCTTTAGCAGAGTTGACTCATAAGAGAAGACTTTCAGCGTTAGGTCCTGGCGGGTTATCAAGAGAAAGAGCAGGGTTTGATGTCAGAGACGTGCATCATTCTCATTACGGCAGAATATGCCCTATTGAAACTCCTGAAGGACCAAATATTGGTTTGTTGGGTTCTCTAGCAACTTATGCCCGAACTAATGAATTCGGTTTTATTGAGACTCCTTATAGAACAGTTGTTCATGAATTACAATCTCATGATGGTGAATTGATTGGGAGAACAATTAACGAACCTGTCAGGGACGATCAAGGTAAAACTATAATTCGAAAGGGTTCTGTAGTTACAAATAGAACTTTTGCTAAATTAAGTTCATTACCTGAAATGAACATCAAGGTACAGGCTTATGTTACGGATAAACCTGAACATATACATTATCTCTCTGCAGACGATGAAGAAAAGTTCGTAATTGCTCAGGCAAATGCCGTTCTTGATGAAAAAGGACAAATTTCAAGTGAAAAAATTGAAGTCCGAAGAGGTGAGGATTTCGCAATTGAAAGTCCTGATCAGATTGATTATATGGATATTTCTCCAAAGCAAATTGTTAGTGTTTCAACTGCCTTGATACCTTTCTTAGAGCATGATGACGCCAATAGAGCGTTGATGGGTTCAAATATGCAGAGACAAGCAGTTCCATTGCTGAGACCAGATGCACCAATTGTTAGTACCGGTATGGAAAGAAGAGTTGCGATTGACTCAGGTCAAGTAGTAATTTCTGATGTAGATGGTGAAGTTACAGTATGTGGAAGTGATTATATAGCCATACGAGATAACCAAGGTAAGGACTATGAATATCAATTAAGAAAATTCTTTAGGACAAATCAAGGCACTTGTATGAATCAAAGACCTATTGTTTTTAAAGGCGATAAAGTTTATGCAGGTCAACCAATAGCAGATTCTTCATCTACTGATGGTGGAAGACTTGCCTTAGGACAAAATGTTTTAGTCGCATTTATGAGCTGGGAAGGGTATAACTTCGAGGATGCAATAATTGTAAGTGAAAGATTACTCCAAGAAGATAAATTTACTTCTATTCATATTGAAAAGCACGAATGTGAAGCTAGAGATACTAAAATTGGTCCAGAAGAAATTACAAGAGATATACCAAATGTAGGAGAAGAAAGTCTTCGGAATTTAGATGAGGACGGGATAATTATGCCCGGAGCAGAAGTTGGCCCTGGCGATATATTAGTTGGTAAAATTACACCAAAAGGTGAAACAGATCTAAGTGCAGAAGAGAAACTGCTAAGAGCTATTTTTGGAGAAAAAGCCCGAGATGTTAAAGACTCTTCTTTACGAGTTCCCCATGGTGAAAGAGGTAAGGTCACAAAGGTTAGTATATTCAGTAGAGACAATGGTGATGACTTACCAGCTGGAGCTAATAAATTAGTAAGGGTTTGGATTGCTCAGACAAGAAAAATTTCTGTAGGAGATAAAATGGCTGGTCGTCATGGTAATAAAGGGGTTATTTCCAGAATTATGCCTGTCGAAGATATGCCATATACCTCCGATGGTACTCCAGTTGATATAATTTTGAATCCATTAGGTGTTCCATCTAGAATGAACCTTGGTCAGGTTTTAGAAACCCATTTGGGTATGGGGGCGAAGGGAATGAATTTTGATGCAGTAACACCTGTATTTGATGGCGCAAGTGATGTTGGAATTCAGGATACATTAGCAAAATCTTGGTTTGTTACTGAATCAGGTTGTATACAAAAACACGGATCTATAAATCTTGATTTATTAAGAGACTGGTTATCTGAAAGAGGATATAACTATGAAGATATTTATCGAGAAGATATAGTAGGATTAGCCACTGAAGCTTGTCATCGTATCTGGCTAAATAGTCGTAATATACCTACTGAAGGTTTGTCCAGAGAAGACTTGAACGACAAAATTAGAGATTTGAATGCCAAGCATGATGATGTTCCACCTACTTTTGGAAAAACCAAACTCTACGATGGAAGAACAGGCGAAGGATTTGATATGCCAGTGACTGTAGGTTGCGTATATATGCTTAAACTCATTCACTTAGTTGAAGACAAGATACATGCTAGATCTACAGGCCCATATTCGTTGATAACACAACAACCTCTTGGAGGTAAGGCTCAATTTGGAGGCCAAAGATTCGGAGAAATGGAAGTTTGGGCTCTGGAAGCCTATAGCTCAGCTCATAATTTACAAGAAATGTTAACAGTTAAATCTGATGATGTATTAGGTCGAGTAAAAACATATGAATCTATTATTAAAGGTGAGGATATAGTACAACCTGGAATTCCAGAATCATTCAATGTTCTTTTGAAAGAATTACAAAGTTTGGGTCTGTCAGTTGAATTACTGCGAGAAGCAGACCAACCTTTCGGACTATTAAATGAATATGATGAAGCAGCCTTACTTGATATGGATATAGAAACCGATCAAATTATTCCAAGTTTTGAGGATGATGATATTGCATCTAATTTGGATACTGCTGGCAATTTGGCAAATTTGAAAGATCGAGATTTTATTGATTCTGTAGATGTTGAAGAAGAACTTTAGATATCGGCAAATTTAGTATCAATTTGCATATATAAATACACAAAGAGGTAGAAAAAAGGATGACAACTGAAACTCCTGAATTTAATGCGGTAAAGATAGGTATAGCATCTCCAGAACAAATTTTGAACTGGTCTTATGGAGAAGTAACCAAACCTGAAACAATAAACTACAGGACTTTGCGTCCAGAAAAAGACGGCTTGTTCTGCGAAAAAATATTCGGTCCAACTAAAGACTGGGAATGTTATTGTGGTAAGTATAAAAAATTACGTTATAAAGGCGTAATTTGTGATCGTTGTGGAGTTGAAGTTACACGAAGTAAAGTTCGTAGAGAAAGAATGGGCCATATAAAATTAGCAGCACCAGTTGCTCATATATGGTTCGCCAAAGGGTCTCCCACACGCTTAGGTTTATTGTTAGATATATCACCAAGAAATTTAGAAAGAGTTTTATATTTTGCTCAATATATTATTACATCAATAGATCAAGAATCTTTAGATTTATTGTTAAGTGATATGCGTGAACAGGAAGAACAAATAGAGCAAAATAGTATGGAGGCAATTCTTGCTGCGGTAAATAATTATATTGATCATAATAAATTAGAATATGGTGTATTTGATCAATCAAATATCGCAAAATTACTTGCTGTTTCAGAATCAGACGATGATAAAGAGTTGGTTAAAATTTCTCAAATCGCAACGGAAATTAAAGCAAGTTTTGAAACTTCTTTAGCACAAATTAAAATCAAAATAGACGACATTGAGCAAGTAGCACTTATGCAGCTTCTTACAGAAAATCGATATCGTGAACTTAGAGATTCACTAGGAGATAGGTTTACTGCTGCCATGGGGGCAGGTTCAATCATGGAAATTTTAGAAGGTATTGATCTAGATGTTCTCAGAGATGAACTAGCTGAAGAAATAAAAGTAACAGCAGGACAGAGACGTAAAAAGGCTGTTAAAAGACTAAGAATTGTTGAATCATTTCGTCGTAGTGGAAATCGTTCCGAGTGGATGATAATGACTGTTTTACCAGTACTACCTCCAGATCTACGACCAATGGTACAACTTGATGGTGGCCGTTTTGCTACTAGTGATTTAAATGACCTGTATAGAAGAGTAATAAATCGAAATAATAGATTAAGAAGATTATTAGAACTTGAAGCTCCGGAAATTATTGTTCGTAATGAAAAAAGAATGTTACAGGAAGCCGTAGATGCTTTAATTGATAATGGTCGACATGGAAGAGCTATTGCTGGTAGTCATAATCACAAATTAAAATCATTATCAGATTTGTTAAGAGGAAAACAGGGACGGTTTAGACAAAACTTACTTGGAAAGAGAGTAGATTACAGTGGAAGATCTGTAATTGTTGTTGGCCCTGAATTAAATATGCATCAGTGCGGCTTACCAAAAAAAATGGCATTAGAATTATTTAAACCTTTTGTGATGAATCGATTGGTTATGGAAGGCCATGCACATAATGTGAAAAGTGCAAAAAGAATGGTAGAAAATGGTAGAGAAGAAGTTTGGGATATTTTAGAAGAAGTAATCTCGGGTAGACCTGTTCTTCTTAATAGAGCTCCTACATTACATAGATTAGGTATTCAAGCTTTTCAGCCAGTATTAGTAGAAGGAAGTGCAATTAGGTTGCATCCGTTAGTTTGTACGGCTTTTAATGCCGATTTTGATGGAGACCAAATGGCTGTACATGTACCATTATCAGAAGAAGCGGTTAGAGAAGCTAGCGAAATTATGCTTAGTACTCACAATATGTTACGACCAAGTTCTGGAGAACCAATTGTATCACCAACCTTAGATATAGTACTCGGTTGCTATTACCTCACACATTTCGAAGATGATACAGAACATACAAATAATAAATATTTGAGTTCAGAGAGTGCTAGGCAGGCATATGATGCAGGTTTAATTGAGTTACATGATTTGATATCGATTAAAGTAGAAGATGAATGGATTGATACGACTGCTGGGAGAATAATATTTAATGAAATTCTTCCAGAAGAATTATCCTTCAGGAATGTTGTAATGAATTCAGACAATTTAGGAGAATTGATTAACGAATGTTATGCAGAGTTAGGAAACCTAAAAACAGCTGAGATATTGGATTCAATTAAAAAAATTGGATTTGGTTATGCCACAAAATCTGGTACTACAATTTCAATAAATGACATTACAATTTCACCTAAAAAACAGGCTTTGATAAATCAAGCAACTGAAGATGTTGATGAAATTGAAGAAGAATACCTAAATGGGTTGTTAAGCGATGAAGAACGCTACCAACGATCAATAGCTATATGGACAAAAACTAGCGATGATATGACAGGTGTAATAAGAGAATCTTTACCTGGCTATGGTGGAGTTTATATGATGGCAAATTCTGGTGCTAAAGGTAACTTGGCCCAAATTAAACAAATGGCAGGTATGCGTGGTTTAATGAGTAATCCTCGTGGAAGGATTATTGAATTACCAATTAAATCAAGTTTCCGTGAAGGTCTTTCTGTGCTGGAATATTTTATTTCAACACATGGTGCTCGAAAAGGATTGACAGATACAGCTTTGAGAACAGCTGATAGTGGATATTTAACTAGAAGGCTTATTGATATTTCCCAAGATGTCATTATATTGCATGAAGAATGTGATGCTACAGAAGGTTATTGGATTGAAGATGAGCCTGATAATCCATTACGTCCTCCTTTTGAGTATAGAATTACTGGAAGAGTTGTATCTGAAAAAGTAACTCATCCAGATACTGGAGAAATTTTAGCTGATGAGTTAGTTACTATCGATAGATTAATGGCAAAGTCAATTCTTGAATCCGGGGTAAAACGGGTTCAGGTACACTCTCCTTTAACTTGTACTTGTTGGCGTGGTATATGTCGAATGTGTTATGGACAAAGTCTAGCTACGGGTCAAACTCCACTTATTGGTGAATCAATAGGAATTATTGCTGCCCAAAGTATTGGGGAACCAGGAACACAGCTTACAATGAGAACATTCCATACAGGAGGAATCGCTGGTGATGATATAACTTCAGGGTTACCTCGTGTAGAAGAATTATTTGAAGCTCGAGTTCCAAAAGGTGTTGCAACTTTAAGTGAGATTGATGGAATTGTTGAAATAGTCAATGATTTAGAAGTTCGACGTATTGTTGTAACTGATGAACGAGATGTTGATGAAGAGTATATTCTTCCTGAAGACTACAAATTTATTGTTAAAAATAAACAATCAATTGAATTAGGTGACATATTAGCAGAATATAAACCAAAGAAATCTTCTAAGAAACCTGCGGATGATTCTGAAGAAAATTTACCTTTGATTGCTAAAATTTCTGGAATTGTAGAATTAAATAAGACTTCTATAAAGCTGAAATGGAAAGAAATACAAAGACGTGAATATTTAATTCCACTTTCTGCTAGTTTAAATATAACAGACGGTGAGGTTATTACTGCTGGTACAGCTTTGACAGTAGGTCCTCAAAACCCTCAAGATATATTGCGTATTTTAGGTAGAGAAGCAGTTCAAAAATATCTTATCTCTCAAGTACAAGCAGTGTATCGATCTCAAGGAATCACAATTAATGATAAACATATTGAGATAATTGTTCGTCAGATGTTAAGAAAAATTCGAGTTGATCAGGCAGGAGACACTGAACTTTTACCAGGCGAAATGATCGATCGATTTGTCTTTGAAGAACAAAACAGAAAAATTGTTGAAGAAAATGGCAATCCTGCTATAGGTAGTCCGGTTCTTCTCGGTGTTACTAGAGCTTCTTTAAATACTGAAAGTTTCCTTGCCGCTGCATCTTTCCAAGAAACTACAAGAGTATTAACTGAAGCAGCAGTGAGCGGGTCTACAGACCCCTTACTTGGACTTAAAGAAAATGTAATTATTGGTAGATTAATTCCTGCCAGACTGGATATATCTGAAGAAGGTCGTGAAAGATACAATCTTCCTTATTACGATGACAGTATTTCAGTTTCAAGCTCTGATGAGGATAAAGATTTAGCAGAAAGCTTGTCTATAGCTGATGATATTATTTCTTCTGATCCATTTGCTGCTGTACAAATCGAAGACGTGGATGGGGTAGATTTTCTATCTAGTGGTTTCCAAGTGGAAAATGAAAATACTGATGAATCAAAAGAGGATTCGTAATTTCTAGAAATATCCTTATTTCAGACCCTTATCTACAATATGATATAGGTAATAACTATAACTATTATAGTTATCATGGTATTGATTAATATCTGATATGGGTAGATAATACTGCTTTCTCAAAAAATTAATTTGTAAAGATGATGTTTTTAAGGAAGTGAGGTTTATATGTCTACTACAGAAAAATTAGCTAAATTTGTTATTGAATCAAAATTTGATAGCTATCCTGAAGAGGCTTCAAGCCAAATAAAAAAATCTATTTTAGATGGGATAGGTACATGTTTAGAAAGTACGATTCGTCCAATAGGTAGGATAATCAGTGAATTTACAGAAGAATTGGGTGGAAACGCAGATTCTCGATTATTAGGTAGTGGAATTGAAACCTCAGCAGTAAATGCTGCTTTTGCAAATGGTGTATTGACTCATGGAGCCGATTATGACGATAGTGGTAAAGGTTTCGGTCATACAGCATGTGTTTTAATGCCAACAGTATTAGCCCTAGGGGAACAATATAAACTTAGTGGTAAATCTATAATGGATGCATTTACAGTTGGTTTTGAAGTTGGATCAAAAGTTGGTTTAAATATTGGTGCTGACCATTATGAGAGGGGTTGGCATAAAACTTCAACTATGGGAGCACTTGGCGGCGCTGCCGCAGCAAGTAGAATTCTAGACTTATCAGTAGATGAGACAAGAGCAGCTCTAGGAATAGCAACTTCAACTGCTTCAGGCGTTCGTGCAAATTTTGGTTATATGACTAAACCGTATCACCCAGGCAATTCTGCTCGTGGAGGTATTGTTTCAGCTATGCTTGCTAAGAAAGGGTTTAGTGCAAACCCATCTTCTATTGAAGGCCGTCATGGTTATTTTGCAGTTTTTGGAGATCTACAAGCAAATTTAGATGGTGTTACTGAGAATTTAGGAAACCCATTAGCTATATGTAATGCAATACGAATTAAGCCTTGGCCATGTTGTGCAGGAACTCATGCTGCTTTGACATGTTTGGAGGAGATAAGTGCAGAAACAAAGATCAATCCAGATGATATTGCTGAAGTTGAGGTATTAATTAGCCAAGAACCATTGGAAATAGCACCTAATATGTGGGATCCTCAAACTGGTTTTAATGGCAAATTCAGTCTTTGGTATGTAATTGCCGCGTATTTACTGGATAATAAATTAGACATCAATTCATTTAGTGATAGAAAAGTATTAAGATCAAAAGCCCAAGATTTAATTGGCCGTATCAATATTAAACAACATAACGATTTTGCTCATTTACCATCTCGAGCTATAGAGTCTGCTAGATTTAATGAAATAAGTATAAAGATGAATGATGGAACGGTATTGTCACACAGAGTTGAAATTGGTCGTCATTTACAAGGTGAGGACGTTAAAACTAAATTTCGAGATAATGCTAGACTTGCAGGTCTAAGTAAAGCACAAATAGAAAGACTTATTGGGTTAATTGATAATTTAGAAGACGTTGAAGATGTTACATCCATAGTGGATGCTTCTATAGCAAATGTAGCTACAGGTATTGATTAGAAACTAATAATACAATCATACATTTCTTTTAGATTTAGGATTAATTGCTATAATAGAAAAATGAAATATACAAAAGAGACTATTACAGGTTCTTTCTTGCGTGAGTTTGGGATTTCATCAAAAACTTTAGAACACACGCGAATTATCTTAGTTCGATACATTCCTTTCCCTGCATTTACATGGCCATCTATATTTGGAAATCCTGTTGTTTTTATCTCTGAGAAGAAACTGAAATTTAATAAAGAAAAACAAATAAAAGATAAGAAAAGCCTCGCTTTTGTATTGTATCAGTATTGTCATGCTCATCAATTATTGGAATGGGGTTCGTTTCTTTATCTTTGGAGGCATTTTTATCATAGAATATTTTCGCGTAGCACACCTGTAAGACATTCGCATGTAGAAAGAGAATGTTATGCAAGGGTAGATGAATTGATGGCTTCTGATATGGAAATAAACAATTAGGTTTTTGTAAACTGTAAAGAAAATAGTGTAAATCAGAGTAGATACCAAGTATAATTTTGACGGTAGAATAAATTAAGGGAAAAGATATGATCAACATAGATTTAAATGGGAAAAAAGGTATAGTTTTTGGTGTTGCGAATCATAGAAGTATCGCTTGGGCTATATCACAAAAACTTTTAGATGCAGGAGCTGATGTTACAATTGCTTATCAAAATGAACGCTTCAAGTCTGGAGTCGAAAAACTCATAGACGGTTATAGTAATGCATCGTTAGAAGAATGCGATGTTTCAAGCGATGATTCGATTACAGATTTATTTTCTAATTTAAAAGATAAATATCAGAACATAGACTTTTTAGTTCATAGTATTGCTTTTGCTCCTAGAGAAGATTTAGCTGGTGATTTTTCTGAAACTTCTCGAGAAAGTTTTAATATAGCTTTAGAAATAAGCTCTTTTTCATTAATTTCTTTGGTCAATAACGCAACAAAATTAATGAAAAATGGCGGGAGTATTCTTGCACTTACTTTTCAGGCATCTCAATCTGTATACCCAGGATACAATGTCATGGGTGTAGCCAAAGCTGCTTTAGAAAATGAAGTAAAACAACTAGCAGCTGAATATGGTTCTAGAGAAATTAGGGTTAACGCGCTTTCACCAGGTCCTATGGATACGTTAGCTGCTAGAGGCATTCATGGATTTATAGATATGAAAAAGATTCACGCTGAAAAAGCGCCTTTAAAACGAAATATCACACATGACGAAGTAGGTAATGCAGCATTATTTTTATGTAGTGATTTATCGACAGGTATCACTGGTACAATTTTACCTGTTGATGCTGGCTATCACATAATGGCTGTATGAGTACTAAGAAGCTAAAACTTAAACGTATTCCCGAGGGTAGATCTGGTCATTTTTCTATAATTCATCGTTATCACCCTCATCTATACTTCAATGGTAAATATATCCGCTACACAGGCGCTATGTTAATAGACAATGAAACAATGTGGATGAGTGATGGCCCTGAGGAACGTTTAACAATGTCCAGTGCTGTTCGGTGGTGTCCAAATAATGCAGATGTATTAATTGGAGGGTTAGGGTTAGGTATTGTTCCACGATGGTTAGAACAAAAAGCTAATTCTATAACGATAGTTGAATTTTCAAGAGATGTAATTAATCTTGTTTATGATTATATTAAAACAGCTAAGATGAAAATAATTCATGATGATATAAATAATTATTTAGATAAAACAGAAGAAAAATTTGATTTTGTGTATTTAGATACTTGGCCAGATTTAGACGCCAGTCGATTAGATGAAATTACTCACCTAAAAAAATTATCAAAAAATGTTTTAAAAAACGAAAACAGTCGTGTAATTTGTTGGGGTGAAAATGTTGTAAGGAAGGCTGCAACAAAGGTTTAATTAGTATTTTTGCGTTCTGATTGTCTTGCTCTTCGAATTTCACCAGCTCGTGCCAGAATAGCTCTATTAGATTCATTAACTTCCATATATTCCTTACGCCATTCGTGTGTGTGCCATGTATAAGGAGTTTGTATGGATGTTCTAGGAAACTTAGCTTCTTCCAAAAGAGTTAATGCCATCTTCGTAATTTCAATCTGCATTTCTGAGTCATATGGCAATCCAACTGGATTACCAAGAGGAAAATCTGAAAATATAAATCTTGGCACTCCACACTGTTCAACTATGTCTCGTGCTGACCCTATTATTACTGTAGGAATATTATTTTTTTCAAGATGTCTTGCAATCAAACTCACGGTTTGATGACATACAGGTCACAAAGGAACTAGTAGAGCAACGTCAACTTGGTCTAGTTGCATATAATTCAGTATTTCTGGAGCAACATTTTGATTAGTTTTCCTTTGAGAATAATCAGTAGGAGCACCATAAAAGTTTTTTGAAATTGATTTTATTACCCCTTCTTCTACAAGAGTTTTAAGATGATCTAGTGGGAAAAATGTACCCAAATCATGAGTGTGCGTTGCTTTTTTATCCCATGATCTGTCCATTGTATAAAGTGCAGGAGGAGTAGGTGTTGTCGGAAAGTGATAAGTAGATCCGATTTGTAATATGCCAGGATCAAAATCAAGTGATATATCAGGATTTGGTAAAGATGCAGTAGTTACAAGGCCAACATTACATTCGGACAAAGGTTTAGTTAATTTTTGAAAAGGTACGTGGTCATTTACAGCCCATCGATAAGGGACTTCATATCCTTGTGCCGCATAAAAATGTCGTGACTTATCAATATATGAAACAGCTAATCTGTAGGCAGGATTAAATTGCTCATCATTCATAATTAATCTAATCCATATAGTTCTTTAATTTCAGGCACATCATGAAGTTTCAGAGCATTGATTGCATTTTTCCAACAGATTTTATCTAATACTTCATCTTTCCATGGGAGGGAGAAAAAGAAATTAGTATAATTTGTTAGGTTTAATAGAGGATATGCACTACCAAAAATAAATCTATCTGCTATACCCCAAGAACTATTCACTGCTTTAACCCAATCTTCAGTACCTAACATAGTCAAATAAGCATCAGGAGATACATATATATTATCTCTTCGCATGCTTGCAATAGTAATAATTTCTCTTATGTATGGATAATGGCCATGGCCACAAATTATTGTTAAATCTGGAAAATCATGTGCTACTTGATCAATATATTTAGGATGTGCATAGTCAATATTTAGTCCTCCTAATGGTCCAGATGTTTGGGGGCTAATTGCTATATCTAAATCAAGGCATTTTTGATATATAGGGTAAAGACGTGGGTCTGCTAGATTATCAGCATAATTTGGACCTCTACCAGGTTCAATAAATACAACTTTAAATCCTAGTTTTTTACAACGTTCTATTTCTTCTAATGGATCATGAAAAACACCCCATGCATCAATACCTGCACATGCTACAAACCTAGCAGGATTTTCCTTTTGGATTTGTGCTTGTTCATCATTAGAAGTTGTTCGTTCTGGAAATACACTATGACCTAAAGTCATACCTTTGTTCATTCCTGATACAGATACGGCTGTTGTTACTCCTGCCTCGTCAAGATCTCGAAAGAATGATTCTATAGAACCATCTTTAAATGCATTTATAGAATCATAAGCTCCACTATGCTGTGTGCGCTGTCTAAAGTAGTCGGATTGTGAAGCAGTTGTTAATCTACATCGCATATCAATAATTTTTGGTCTTTCAGATTTAGGTAGCATATTTGATCCACCACCCATGTCTTGGAATGCTAAAGTATTTTCATTTACCATTTTCCCCACCTTTTCATATTTTTGAATATGTTCATAGTACAGCGATATAGAAACTTGGTACAAGCATAAAAGTCGTTCTTATTTAATATATGAATAAAACTGATATTCAATCTTGTTATTCGCACGATAGATCAGCTATAATTTTATAGTTTTAATCAATAATATTGTGGAGAATAAAATGAGTGATAACAAAAGAATAGAACGCGACTCAATGGGTGAAATGGAAGTCGATGCCGATGCATACTACGGAGCTTCTACACAACGAGCAGTTCTCAATTTCCCAATTAGTACTTTAAGATTTTCAAAAGAATTTAATAGTAATTTGGCTTTAATTAAAAAAGTTGCGGCTGAAACCAATATTGAACTGGGATTACTAGATGAAAAATTAGGAAAAGCAATAATTTCTTCTGCAGATGAAGTTATCGAAGGTAAGTTTGAAGATCATTTTGTTGTAGATATTTTCCAAACAGGTTCGGGAACTTCTACAAATATGAATGCTAATGAAGTTATAGCAAATCGTTCTGCAGAAATACTTGGAGCAGAACGCGGCTCAAGAGGTTTAGTTCATCCAAATGATCATGTGAATATGGGGCAGTCATCCAATGATGTTATCCCTACAGCTATTCATATAACTGCTGCTGCAGTTATATCACATTCATTAATTCCTGCTTTAGAAAAATTATCTGCTGTCTTGAAAGAAAAAAGTATAGAATTTTACGATATTATAAAAACAGGAAGAACTCACTTGCAAGATGCAACTCCTATCCGTTTAGGACAAGAATTTGATGGATATGCAGGACAAGCAGACAGATCGATAAAACGATTACAACATGCTTTATCAGAATTATGCGAAGTAGCTATAGGAGGAACAGCAGTTGGTACAGGAGTAAACACTCATCCAGAATTTGCTAGTTTAATAAGTCAAAAGCTGAGTAAGTATTTAAATTTAGAAATTAGAGAAACGAGTAATCATTTTCAGTCTCAAAGTACGTTAGATAATATGGTTGAAGCAAGTGGGGTTACTAAAACTATTGCTGTTAGTTTATTGAAAATTGCAAATGATATACGTTGGTTAGGATCCGGACCTAGAGCAGGATTTGCTGAAATTTCTTTACCCGAAGTGCAACCGGGTAGTTCTATTATGCCTGGAAAAGTGAATCCAGTTATTCCAGAGTCAGTTTGTCAGGTAGCCGCTCAAGTAATTGGGAATGATGCATCAGTGACTATTGCTGGTCAGTCTGGTAACTTTGAAATAAATGTTATGATGCCAGTTGCAGCGTATAATTTAATCCAATCTGTTACTTTATTAGCTTCGGTTATTGATAATTTTGTTGAGCAATGCCTTCGTGGAATTAAATCAACATCCGCGGGTCCTGACATGGTTGAAAAGGGGTTGGCAATATGTACAGGATTAGTTCCTAGAATTGGCTATGATGCTTCTGCAAAAATTGCCAAAGAAGCAGAAAAAACAGGTAAAACAGTAAGAGAAGTTGCTAAAGAGCAGACAGATTTAACAGATGAAGAGCTTCAAGAACTGTTAGATCCTTTTAAAATGACTGAGCCAGGCATTACAGGAGCACCTTCTGGAGGATAATTAAACCTATTTCAATTCAAAGAAATTAAATTTATTGGACTGGTGTAAAATATTATAAAATTAATAATAAACCAGGATAATATAACCACAAATTGATATCTTGTTTTAATTCTTTGTTTTATTTGAATACCAATGATTGGTATAGCTATAAGTAATGGCCACATAATTGGTAGGTAAAAAAATAATTTAGGAAAAGAGTATATTCCGAGTAAAACTATTAATGAAAATCCGATTAATAATTGATCTTTAATCGGTGGAAGATATTCTTTCCAATTATATAAATTCATCCATTTATTCATTTGGCTGATGAGTTACCTCAGATTCAATTGGAGGAGCTTCAGAGTCTAGTAATGTTATTAATTCTTCACCCTCAACTGTTTCGTGAGTTAATAAATGTCTTGCTAATTGAACCAACTTTGCTCGATTCTTACTTATCATACTATGTGCAAGGTCATAAGCTTCTGTAACTAGAGATTTTACTTCTTCATCTATTTGTTGAGCAATGTTATCACTGTAGTCTCTTTGTTCACTTATTTGTCTCCCTAGAAACACCATTTCTTCTCTTTCACCAAATGTTCTTGGACCAAGATTTTCGCTCATTCCATAGCGAACAACCATATTTCGAGCCATTCTTGTTGCGTTTTCAAGGTCATTGCTAGCCCCAGTAGTAATTTTCTCGAATATTATCTGTTCAGCAACTCTACCACCCATAGCCATTGCCATCATGCTTTTAAACTGATCTAAACTATACATATGGCGATCTTCAGCAGGTATAGATTTAGTGTAACCTCCAGCCATTCCTCGAGAAACTATGGATACTTTTTGAACTGGATCGCAATCTGGTAGCAAATGTCCAACAATTGTATGCCCAGCTTCATGATAAGCTGTAATCTCGCGCTCTAAATGACTAATGATTCTACTTTTTCTTTCAGGTCCAAGTAGAACTCTATCGATAGATTCGCCAAATTCATCAAATGTGATCGATGTTTTTTTTCGCCTTGCAGTTAAAATTGCAGCTTCGTTAACTAAGTTGGCTAAATCAGCTCCACTAAACCCTGGTGTTTCTTTTGCTACGACTTCAAGATTTACATTATTGTCAATTGGTTTGCCTTGGGAGTGAACTTTTAATATTGCTTGTCTACCAGCGATATCTGGTAAATCTAAAGTAACACGACGATCAAATCTACCAGGTCGTAATAAAGCAGGATCTAGGATATCAGGTCTATTTGTAGCTGCAATTACGATTACATTACTAGTAGAATCAAATCCATCGATTTCAACGAGAATTTGATTTAATGTTTGTTCTCTTTCGTCATGGCCTCCACCTAAGCCAGCTCCTCGATGTCGTCCAACGGCATCAATTTCATCAACAAACACTATGGCAGGTGAATTCTTTTTTGCTTGATCAAATAAATCTCTTACTCTTGCTGCACCAACTCCAACAAACATTTCGACAAATTCACTACCACTTATTGAAAAGAAAGGGACACCAGCTTCTCCTGCGACTGCTTTAGCTAAAAGAGTTTTTCCTGTTCCTGGAGGTCCAACTAATAGTACTCCTCGAGGAATTTTTGCACCGAGTGATAAGAATCTTTCGGCATGTTTCAAAAACTCAACAACTTCTTCTAATTCGAGTTTGGCTTCATCTGCACCAGCAACATCCCCAAACGTGACTCCTGGTCTATTACCGAGAGAAACACGGGCTCGGCTTCGTCCGAAACTCATTGCCTGTGAACCTGTTCCTTGTGCTTGACGCATCATGAATAAGAGAATTGCACCGAAAAATATGAGTGGAAGAAAGTTTATTATGATACCTAGAAAATTAGAGACGCCACTCGCACCTTTGACTGTTATTTTTACTGTATTTGTGACTCCAGCATTTTGTAGAATATCTACCATACTAGAATCAGATTCTTTTCGTGATGTAAATTTTTGAGGAGGGTAGTCGTTAGTAGTTACCGTAAGATTATTTCCATCTACCGTTATATTTTCAATTCTATCATCCTGAGCTAAGGAAATTACTTCAGTAATAGCTATTTCAGATGAGGATTGATTCGATACCATAAGGTAAAAAACACCAATCACTATTAGTGCTATTCCTAAATATGCTCCAGTATTTTTGAGAAAACCTGATCCCATTTATGCTCCCATTCTTTTGAAAAAAGTTAAATACACCAATTAGTGCCATATTTTCAGGATTAGTGTATAATCATATTTTATACTATGTAATAGTTAAAATAAAGTGAGAACCGTTTAATTCCTAAACTTAGCTAATTTCAATTGATTCAAATTTTATTTTAACAATAGTATATATATATTGTGACTGGAGGGTTTATATTTTGGGTGAGGGTTCAAATAATACTTTACAAGCCGTAATGTTTGATTATTTACAATCACAGAAAAGTGGAACAGTAGCTGAATCTGAGAATGCTATGGGACTTCTTTTACGATGGTTTGGTGAGGATAGAGATATTACTGCATTAAGTCCAGTCGAAATAGAAGAATACTGCTCAAGCATAAATGATAATAATGTAGATTCTAGCGCCAGTATGAAAAGTTTAAAGAAGTTTTTTTCTACGTTATATAAAAATGAAACAATTGCTTTAGATTTGTCTCGATATATAAAAATTCGCAAAAGAAAGACAACCATTACTTCTTCTGGGCAAAGTCATGAAGAACAGTTTGATATGTTGACTCAAGAAGGCTGGAACAAATTAGAAGAAGAAGTAGAGGATTTAAAGCTAAGACGTGAAGATATTTCAGAGGATATACGAAAAGCTGCAGCAACAGGAGACTTCAGCGAAAATGCTCCCTTAGATGCTGCACGAGAAGCACAAGGAAAAAATGAAGGTAGGATTCGAGAAATAGAAGAAACTTTAAAAAAATCTCGAGTAATGGATTCTAAAAGCATAAAAAGAAGAGGAAAATCAGCAGCATTTGTTGGTTCTACTATCGTTCTAAAAAACAGGACTACAAACAAACAAAATTCATATATGTTAGTTGAATCTAGTGAATCTAATCCTAAGGAAGGGAAACTATCTATTCAATCTCCAATTGGAAGAGCTGTATATGGCATGTCAGCTGGTTCTGAGGTAGAAATTCAGCTTCCTAATGGAGAAGCTAACTTATTTTATTTATCAAGTATCAAATAAATTTATTGTATGAATACGTATTCTATTGCAGTCATACCAGGAGATGGTATAGGTTCTGAAGTAATTGATGAAGGGATCAAAGTTCTTAAATTATTAGAAGAACAAGAAGAGGTCACTTTTCAGTTTGAATATTTCGATTGGGGTTCTGATTATTATCGTGCAAATGGGTTGATGATGCCTGAGAGCGGTTTAGAATCTCTAAAGAATTTTGATGCAATATATTTTGGAGCAGTAGGTGATCCCGAAATTCCTGATCATATAACTTTAAATGGTTTGTTAATACCCATGAGAAAAGGTTTAGATCAATACGTATGCCTTAGACCGAATATTTTGTTCCCAGGTGTTGTCTCGCCACTTGTAAACCCCAATGTGGATTTAGTCGTGGTAAGAGAAAATACTGAAGGAGAATATGCCTCAGTGGGTGGGAATTTTAAACCAGATACCGAGGATGAAGTTGCAATCCAGACTGCAATCTTTACCAGAAAAGGAACTGAACGAATAATTAGATATGCTTTCGAGGTTGCAATTTCAAGATCTAAAACACCTAAGTTAACTTCTGTGACTAAATCTAATGCACAAAGATATGGTATGGTTTTTTGGGATAAGGTATTTCAAGAAGTTGCATCAGAATATCCAAATGTTGAAACAGAATCGTTGTTGGTTGATGCCGCATGTATGGATTTGATACGTAGACCATCAGAGTTTGATGTAATTGTTGGTAGTAATTTATTCGGGGATATTTTATCCGATATAGCTGCTGTAATTACTGGTAGTATGGGTTTAGCTCCTAGTGCAAATATTAACCCAGAAAAACAGTTTCCTTCCCTATTTGAACCAGTACACGGAAGTGCACCTGATATTGTGGGTAAAAATATATCAAATCCTATAGCTGCTGTATTATCTGCAGGTATGATGCTTAGGCATTTAGGTGAATCAGAATTGGATGAAAAAATAATTAGATCAGTCTACCAGCTCATTGAAGATAAAAAAGTATTAACTCCTGATCTTGGAGGAACAGCATCTACACAACAATTAGGTGATGAATTAGTTTCAATTTTATCTAGAATTTAACAATGACTCAATTTCATCAATATGGTGCTCAAGCCAGGCAACATTTGCATCTATTCTTTCCAAAGATTGTTGAAGAGTCCTATAAGCCGATTCAATCGGGTGATCATTGAAAAATCCTTGAACATTATCATAATCTGATTTTGTAAGTAAATTTCCAGTAATTCCGACAAGTCGCATCATTGCAAATCCACCAGATCCATATCTCTCGTCTAAAAGGGCCCAGTTTGATTTGATAAAGTCCCATGTAGCTTCTGCGCCGTTATTTCTATTAACTGACATGAGTGATAACAAGGAAACAGTATCTTGTGTTCTAATTTCATCACTTATACTCAGTTGCAATGTTTTATTGAATAACTCATCATTTTCAACTCTACATAGAGAGGCATACAACCGTAGCTTTTCTTCTTGTAATTGTTCTTTTCTAGCTCTATCTAAGATTAGATTATAAATACTTTTATCTCCTGTTTGCGCAGATAAATTATATACAATAGAACGTAGCTCTGGAGCTAAAGAAATTTTATCAGAGAAAAACTGTTCTAATAATTCTAATGATTTGTTAATGGTATCTCCATCTCCAAAACTTCCAAGAGAAGAGAGAATAGTTGTGCGCAATAAGGATTCTAAGTGCCCTTCATTTGGGCTTACTTCCCATCCGAGTTTTTCTCCGATTGGTTTTAGGGTTTCAACGCACATATTTTTATAGATTTTTCCCAATTCAGTTTTTCTCAGAAGTAAATCTATAGATCTCATGTTATTAGTTAAATCACTCCAAACTCCAAAATCTTTTTCGTTGTTATAGGACTTAATTAATTCTAAAAACACAGTCGCACTAATTTTACGTGCTTTTGCTAGGGCATAAGCATCAGATTGTATAGATAATCGATCTGTTGGTTTTAATAATTGTTTATTTATTAATTCAGATAAGTTTTTCCAGTGTTCTTTAGGGTAGTTAACTCTATAGAAACCAGCAGTATCATAATTTACTTTCATAAAACCATTGTTTGTATCAGCTGCGGCATCAATGGTAGTTGAATTTGAATCAAGTATAAAAGAGTCTACTTTATCCATATTTTTCCCACTTACAATTGATATTGGTACTAACCATGTATCTGGTAAATTGGTTTTATTTGAATAGAGAAATCGTTCTTGATTTAAACTCAATCTAGAATCTGATTCCCATGTAATATTTATCACAGGATATCCAGTTTGTTTTGTCCAACTTTCCATCATTGGAATAATTTCGGTTTCTGAAGCTTCTTGAATGCATTCCCATAAATTATTTCCTTCAGCATTAGAGTATTTGTATAATTGCATATATTGTCTTAAACCATCTCGAAACTTGTCTTCGCCGACATATGTTTCTAGCATACGTATTATAGACGCACCTTTGCTGTAACTTATTGCATCGAATAATTGGTTTATTTCTGAAGGGTTATTTACTGCTTGAACAATTGGGTGAGAATTTTCCAAGCCATCTAAAGATAAGCCAGAGTTATAATCTGTATAGATAAATTGAGTCCACATGTTCCATTCAGGGAATAAGTGATCAATTGCTTTTGTAGCCATCCAGGATGCAAAGCTTTCATTGAGCCATAAATCATTCCACCATTTCATTGTTACCAAGTCTCCGAACCACATATGTGCCATTTCGTGAGCTACAATTTCAGCTATTCTTTGCTTAGTTGCAGGTGCAGAGTTTTTTTCGTCAAATAGCAATGCTACCTCTCTGTAGGTAATTGCACCCCAATTTTCCATAGCACCAGCTGCAAAATCAGGGATCGCCAAATGATCAAGTTTAGGTAAAGGATAATCAATTTGGAAATATTCGTTGTAATATTTGAGTAAATCTTTAGCAACTTGAAGTGCAAATTCTCCATGTATCACATTATGTTTTGTTGCCCATATATTAATTTCAACGTTATTTTCAGCAATAGTTGTACATTTATCAAGATCACCAATGATAAAGGCTAGAAGGTAGGTGGACATAATAGGTGTTTTATCGAAATATACTTTCTTGTAGTTATTTTCTGAAACTTCTTCTTTAGTAATTGGCATGTTTGAAATAGCTTCCATTTCTTTTGGTACACTTAACATTATTTCAAATGTGCTCTTGATTTCTGGTTCGTCCCAACAAGGAAAAGCTCTTCTAGCATCAGTTGGCTCAAATTGAGTACAAGCCATAATTTTCTGATTCCCATTTTCGTCTTCATATGAACTACGATAAAATCCATGCAATCTATCATTCAAAACCCCTGTAAACTCAACAGACAGTACGGCGTTTGATTCATTGATAGTATTCTCAAAACTTATTGTTACTTGTTCTTTTTCTTCGTTATATTCGAAGTTGTTAGAAGACAATATGCCTGAATCTGTAGAAATAGATGAATTTATCAAATCTAATTCAATGGCATTCATAGTAATTTGATTAGTAGGCTCGAATATTGATAATTCTATGATTACTTTGCCACTAAAGGTCATACTATTAAAGTCAGGTGTGAGAGATAAATTATAATTATTAGGTTTTA
>CEQN01100959.1_pt1 | contig 21546 bp, 22 predicted proteins | sample 427011 | NCBI WGS metagenome assembly CEQN01 (sample SAMEA2621277, study PRJEB7988) | marine metagenome | biome: marine biome (ENVO:00000447); feature: deep chlorophyll maximum layer (ENVO:xxxxxxxx); material: "saline water (ENVO:00002010), including plankton (ENVO:xxxxxxxx)" | depth 120 m
ATGAATAATTTCTAAATATTCACTACCTGCTAAATCATTATGATCGTTAGAAAGAGCACTACTACCAAGTAAAATAACTAGATCATTATAATTCTTAAATTTTGAAGTTATAATACTTTTTACATTATTAATTTTCCCAACAGCGCCTATGATTGGGGTAGGAAATATTGCCCCTCTTTCAGTGGAATTGTATAAACTAACGTTCCCACTGATTACTGGAATACCAAAAATATTACAACTTTCAGATATGCCATTTACTGATTCATTCAATTGATGTGAAACAAGTTGTGTGGTAGGGTCACCAAAATTTAAGCAATTAGTAATTGCTAAAGGCTCCACACCGCTACAAATTAAATTTCTACATGCTTCAGCAACAGCTATTTTCCCGCCTTCTAATGGGTTTAAATAGGTTGTTTTACCGTTCCCATCAATACTAATTCCTATACCAATATTAGTATCTTTAATTCGAATAATTGCGCTGTCTGCATCTTCAGGAGATGCTATGGTATTTGTTTGAACCTGATGATCATATTGAATGAAAACCGGTTTTTTACTTGCTATATTGGGACTACTAAGTAATTCAATTAATATTTCATTTGCTTTGTTGCTGTTTGGTATCGGTATTGATGAAAGATTGGTGTTTTGTAATTCAATTATTTCTTGTGGAACTATATTATCTAAGTCGTAGAGTGGAGGAGTAGTTAAAGTATTTATTGGTACGTTTCCTACTAAAGTATTTTCGTAATATATTTCTGCATTTTGAGAATCTGTTATTACTCCAATAGTTGAATAATCTAGATCCCATTTATCTAAAATTGATAAGATTTTATTAGTATTTTCAGGAGGAAATACTAATAGCATACGTTCTTGAGATTCAGATAACATAATTTCATATGGAGTCATATTATTTTCTCTTTGATGAACTTTAGCCAAATCTATATTAAATCCAGTTTTTCCTTTATCAACTGTTTCCACAATTGCACTTGTTAATCCAGCTGCTCCTAGATCTTGCAGAGATTCTATAAGATTGTTAGAGACAATTTCTAAGCAGGATTCAATTAAAATTTTTTCCATGAAAGGATTACCTATTTGGACGGTAGGTCGTTTATCTTGTTCTAATTCATCTTCATTTAAATTTCGTGAAGCCAAACCTGATGCTCCATGAATTCCATCTCGCCCAGTAGGTGATCCAATCACCATGATAATATTTCCAGGTGTATAAGACGCAGCACTCATTAAATTGTTTTTATTTGTGATTCCTAGACAAAATGCATTTACTAATGGGTTTCCTAAATAAGAATCAGAAAATTTTGTTTCACCCCCAATATTAGGGATTCCGATACAATTTCCATAACCAGATATTCCTGAAACTATACCTTCAAAAAGATATTCACTGCGATTATTATTTATATATCCAAATCTAAGAGAATTCAAAATAGCAATTGGTCTTGCTCCCATCGCTAGTATGTCTCTAATTATTCCTCCTACTCCAGTAGCTGCACCTTGATATGGTTCAACTGCAGATGGATGATTGTGAGATTCAATTTTAAATACTATTGCTAGATTATTTCCAATATCAATAACGCCTGCATTTTCTTCTCCTGGTTTTGCTAAAAGGTTAGGACTAGAATTTGGTAGCCTTTTTATGAGATTTTTTGAATGTTTATATCCACAATGTTCACTCCATAGAGCGCCGAATAAGCCCAGTTCAAGGTAATTGGGGTCTCGACCCAATTTAGATACAATTAGTTCGTACTCTTGTGAACTTAAGGCTATTTCATCCAATTGTGATTGTGTATATTTCATAACTAATTATTGATAAGATCCAAATCCTATAAAAATAACACCTATTACAACTAATGTTGCACCTATCCATATCTTTTTTGTTACTCTATCAGTTGCTTTAAGGAAAATGACTGTAAGACTTAGTGTAACTAAAGGAACCAATGCAAAAATTGGGGATACTACAACTACTGGTGCTATGTTTAGAGCTAGTGCACTAAACCCTAGTCCACCAGATGCACAAATACCTGCTATTATGCAATATATATATGCTTCTTTGGGTATTTGTTTTTCTGGCCTTTTTAAGGATTTTATATTTAAAACTATAAGTATTATTGTTCCACTTAATAATGCATATGAAACAGCTACTAATGGATCAATATTTTGTTTGAATACTTGTTTAAACATAAATTGAGAGGCACCATAAGCACTACCTCCAATAAGGGCACACAGCATTCCCAAGATAACTGTATTTTTTTCTGTTATAAGCGATTTCATATCTTTATCTTCTTTCACTGACCACAAGAATAATTCCTGTAACAATCAATAGAGTACCGACACCCAAATAAATATTTAATTGTTCATTTGTAAAAATTATTGCTAATCCTGAACTAACTAAAGGAGCGCATGCAAGCAGAGGAGATGATCTACTTACACCTGCTAAACGTACGGATGTGAAGTTCATATACCTTCCGATGGGATAATTTACAATTCCAATAAATACTAATATATAGAATATAACTATTGGTATAGAAAAAGACTGAAATCCATATACTATAATTGCGGCAGTTGCTAAAACTATGAAGCTTGCAATCAAAGATAATATAGTGCCTATAGAAGTCGGTAAGTATTCTAATCCTTTTCTTGTAAAGATTGCTGAAGAACCCCAGCCTGTTGCAGCAAGGAGTGCAAATATTATTGCAGTGATCATTGTTGTTCCTTAATTAATTTACCATCAATTGAGTTAATAATTGATTCAAAAATTTTATTACCATCAGTGCTTCCTAAAATTGCCTCACAACTTCTCTCAGGGTGAGGCATCATACCGATAACATTTCGTTTTTTACTAATTATGCCAGCGATATTATTAACTGATCCATTAGGGTTGTATTGATCAGTAATTACCCCATTCATATCAGAATATTGAAGTACAACCTGATCATTTTCATATAATTGTTGTAGTCCAGCATTATCGATAAAATAATTTCCTTCTCCGTGTGAAATTGGAATGTTAAGAATAGATCCTTTATCACAAGTGTTTGTAAATGGGGTATCGTTATTTGTTACTACTAAGTTCGTCCATTGGCATCTAAACTGTAGGGTTGTATTTTTAATTAATGTCCCCGGTAACAATCCTGATTCACAGAGTATTTGAAAGCCATTACAAATACCAATAATTAATTTACCTTTTGAGGCAAATTCTTTTATAGAGTTCATAATAGGAGATAATTTTGCCATAGCTCCAGGTCGTAGATAGTCTCCATACGAGAAACCACCAGGCAAAATAATACAATCAAATTTATCTAAATTAGTATCTTTATGCCATACATATTCAGCATCTTGATTGAGAATATCATGGACAGCAAAGTAGCAATCAGTATCACTCCAAGTCCCTGGGAATACAACTATACCAAATTTCAAAACAACCTCTTGATATATCTAATCTCTTCGACTTAATACTATCACAGGTGATTAGAGTAAGTCTTTAACGATTCTGCTAACAATCGAACCGTCTGCTTGACCTTTTAGTTTAGGCATTACTTCTTTCATTACCATACCAAAATTAGATCTATTTTCTTCACTCAAATTTCCAATGATATCTTTGGCAATTATAGAAATCTCTTCTTCTGATAATTGTTGAGGGAGGTATTCGAGTAAAGTATTAAGTTCCGTTTGTTCTTTTTGAACCAGATCATCTCTATTTGCTGATTTAAATTGAGTGATACTATCATTATATTGTTTTGACATTTTGGATATTACATTAAGAATACCCTGATCATCTAGTGTTGTTTGGGAGGCTATCTCTTCATTGCGAATAGCGGCTTTTACCATACGAAGTGCGGTTTTCTTTGGTTCATTTTTTTGCTTCATAGCATCAGCGAGATCGCTGCTAATCTTTTCACTTAATCCAGACATAGTTACTCTATTACTTTTAATAGTTTGTTGATTTGAAGATTAACGAATACTCTTACGGCGCTTAGCAGCGGCTTTTTTCTTTCGTTTAATACTAGGAGGTTCAAAATGCTCTCTTCTTCTAACTTCTGAAAGAATACCATCTTGTTGAACTTTTTTTGTAAAGCGTCTTAGTAAGCTTTCGAAAGTTTCGTTATCGTCTGAAAATACTTTTGTCAAAATTTAACCTCATATATATTAATTTACAATCTACGGTGAGCCAGTATCTTAGAATAATGTCAAGTATATGTCAACAAAAATTAAAGCTAATTATTAGAATTTTGTAATTACACCACGACCAATTTCTGTAGTATCAATATCTTTATAAGCTTGGTTTATTTCATCTAAACTGTATTCTCGTGTAATTAAACCATCAATATCTATTTGGCCACTTTTGTATAGAGTAACCATTGTTGGCATATCTATATTAGGTCTAGCACTGCCGTAGTAGCATCCTTTCACAGTTCTTTCAAATCTAACAAGTGATACTGGATCTATTGCTGCAGTTGCAGTTACAGGTGCAATACCAACAATAATAACCTGACCGCCTTTTTTGACAGAATGGTATGCATTGAGAACTGTTTCAGAGGAACCAAAAACTTCAAAGGTATAATCAGCTCCAAGACCATCAGTAAGCTCTTTTACTTTTGCGACTGGATCTCCAGAACTAGCATCAACCGTATTGGTTGCTCCAAATTTTGATGCAAATTCTAATTTACTCTGATGAATATCAACTGCAATGATTTTACTTGCTCCAAGGAGTCTTGCTCCTTGTATGACGTTTAGTCCAACTCCACCAACTCCAAAAACAGCAACTGTACTACCAGGTGTTATTTCAGCGTTATACATAGCAGCGCCAACCCCTGTAGTAACAGAACAGCCAATTAAAGCTGCTTGGGGTAAAGGAAATCCTTTTGGCAGTAGGATACAACCTGTTTCCGGAACTACTGCCTCCTGAGCAAAACATCCCACCTTGCCCATTGGAGTTATATATTGATCACCGATATGTAATCTGTTTGTACCATCAAACAAAGTTCCAGATGTTGCACCGTGTAGATCACAAAGGTTTGCTCTTCCGGTAAGACAATAAGGACATCGGCCACAATTAGGAACAAAAGAAAGAATTACATCATCTCCTGGTTTTACACTAGTAACGCCTTCCCCAACATCTAAAACTGTTCCTGCGCCTTCATGGCCTAATATTGCGGGAGTTTGAATAATAGCATCTCCATGCATGAAATGCAGGTCACTTCTACAAACTCCAGCGGCTCCAATTTTTACATGAACTTCGCCTTTTTTGGGGGGATCTAATTCTACTTCTTCAATCACTAAAGGTTGATTTGTTTCATATAATATGGCTGCTTTCATTAGTTGATCTCCTCCACTTTAAGTATCAATGTATCGACAGTCTATAGAGTGTTTATTAATTTATCAACCATCTTTATATTGGTTTGAATCAATACTATCAATTAATCTTTGTATTCGAATATGGTATGGTACATCAGTTTGCACATGACCTAGATGCCAACACCGGTGAATATTACATTTATAGTATCCCAATGTTTCTTTGGAAAAGAAAATGCGACTATATTCCAAGGCTGCATTTTTGGCTTCATCCTCTGAAAAGAATCTTTTTTTTAAATTACAGTTCATACCCATTTGGAATACATCCGAACTATCATAACAATTAAGCAGATTTTTTTAACAAAATTATTTAACATGTGTTTATTTATCGATCTGATTATTCATTATATGAGAGGAATATGCAAATGGACTTAAATATTTCAGGAAAACGAGCTGTTATTACCGGAGGAAGTAAAGGTATTGGAAGAGAAATTGCATTAACTTTATCCAAGGAAGGGGTTGATGTTTTAATTTGTGCTCGAGGTCAAGAGGACTTAGACAACACAGTATCTTATATAAGATCTCAAACTAACGGGAAAGTAATAGGTATTACTGGAGATTTAAAAATAAAGTCTGAATGCGATAAAATCATGGATTTTGCAATTGAAAATTTAGGCGGTGTTGATATTCTTGTCTGTTCTGCAAATCAACCTGGAGGGGGTACTTTTTTTTCACTGGAAGAAAAAGATTGGGCTGATCATATGGATGTGAAATTTATGAGTAGTTTCCACTGTGCAAGAAAAGCTATTCCTGATATGCAATCAAGAAAATGGGGGAGAGTTATACTTATTGCAGGTATGGGATCTCGAGCCTATAGACCTTTTGCTATGGATAATGGACCTGTATGTGCAGCCTTGGCCAACTTTGGAAAACAGTTGGCTAATCAAGTTGTGAGTGATGGAATTTGTGTAAATGTTATTTTGCCAGGTATTACTAATACACCTAGGCGTGTAGAAAGAATGAAGACTACCGCCAAATTAGAAAATAAATCTGTTGAAGAGGTGGAAGTACAAGAACTTCAAGGTATTCCTATGGGTAGGTTTATAAGGTCAGACGAAATTGCTGATTTAACTGCTTTTCTTTCTTCGGATAGAGCTGCTTCAATAGTGGGGCAAAATATAGCTATAGATGGAGGAGCTTCAGAAGCAGTTTTTTATTAGTAAATTAAGGTTTTATTGTGGAACTAAAACAGTTTAAAAATATAATAAATTCGTGGTATTTGGCCCATCGGCGAGATTTACCTTGGCGTAAAACTTTTGACCCTTATTCCATTCTCGTTTCAGAAATAATGTTGCAACAAACTCAAGTTTCAAGAGTGTTAAATTTTTATGATAAATTTTTAGATAGATACCCAACTTTTTCGAGTTTATCTATTGCTGATAACAAGACATTATACGGATTGTGGAATGGATTAGGTTATTGGAAAAGAGCCTTGAATTTAAGAAAAACAGCTGAAATTATTCAAGTAAAATATGAGGGAGTTTTTCCAAATGATATTGATACACTTAAAACATTACCAGGAGTTGGAGAATATACGTCTGCAGCACTCAAATGTTTCATTTACAATTACCCAGTAGCATTTGTAGAAACAAACATAAGAAAAGTGATTAAACATTTTTTCTTTTCTGAAACTGATAATGTTTCTGATAAAGAAATACATAAAATTGCAGATTTAGTATTAGATAAGGATAATCCTAGAGAATGGAATTATGCCTTGATGGATTATGGTTCTAGCGAATTTAGGTTAAAAAAAGTAACCCAAAAAGCTAAGAAAGAGTCCTTCATCTTTTCTAACAGATATTATCGTGGTGAAATAATTAGATTTATTACACAAAAAGGTGAAGTCTCTATCGATGATATAAATAGTTTGCTCGTTGAAAAAAGTGGAATTGAAATTAACAGCAGTAGAATAAATTCGATTTTAGAATCATTAATTAATGATGAATTAATAATTTATAAAAATGATAGATATTATATTTAGCTTATTCATTTAGAGTTTCACATAATTTCCGAAGGGTTTCAAATGGATAAATGCCTGTTGTATGTAAATCTGTCCAAAGGAACTGTACAGCGTACTTACCAATATACATGTAATCTATCGCTTGGATATCAGAATTAATCTCGGATAAACTGATTACTCTAACTCCAGTCATTTCATTTACACAGTGGGCACAACCACATTGAAATCTAACTGTTCTGTACTCATACGAGCACCAAACACCATCGTTCCATAATATGTGAATTCCATCAGGAAGTAATTTAATTTCTTCTGGTATATTCAATGATTTGTTTAATTATTAGGCTGGTTTAAGATCATTAACTTGTTGACGAGCTGCATCGGCATCCTCGAAATATTCATAATTTACTTTGATCCAACCTTCCCATTTAGTTGGGACATCTTCTTCTGCAAAAATAGCATTTACAGGACATACAGGTTCACAAGCAGCACAATCTATACACTCGTCTGGATTTATATATAACTGTCGATCATTTCCTTCATCTACACCATAGATACAATCAACAGGACAGACATCAATACATGATTGGTCTTTTAGATCAACACAAGGTTCAGCAATGATATAAGTCATTCTAGATTTCCTCCCACGGAATTGTCACATTAAACAAATTATAAATTTGAGATATGTTATACCTCGGGGCTATTATATTGTATGCTTGGTTATGTTGCAACGCTTAAATATTTCGTAAACCTTTGCATTCTTTCAATAGATCTTGTTTTCCCCAATATTTCAAAGGTAATAAATAGTGGTGGTGACACCTCTTTACCGGTTATAGCTATTCTTATTGTACCGAACAAGTCACGTGGTTTACATTCATATTTTTCTAATAATTTACGTAAAGAGATTTCTATTTTTTCTTCAGTAAAATCATCAATACTGTTAATTGTATTTATTGCTTCTTCATATATCTCTGATGATAAGGAAGCTTTTGATTTCACTAAGAGTCTTTGTTGTTCATTTGGTTCTGGAGTTTCAAAGAAGAAATTGCATACTGGCCACATTTCTTCTGGGTTAATTGTCTTAATTCGCTCTTTTAAGATATCTAAGACAGTAGTTATGGCATCTTGTGTAATTGGTGTTTCTAATTCAATCATATTGGTTTCGCAATAGTCGGATAATATGGTAGTAATTGCTGATGTAATATAATTATCACTAGAGGTTTTTATATATTGGCTATTCATCCAATTAAGCTTTTCTGTATTAAAAATAGAAGGTGACTTACCAATTCGTTCTATAGTAAATACATTGATTAAATTTTCAAGTGAAAGAATTTCAGTTTTATCATCAAGGGACCAACCTAATAAAACTAAAAAGTTTAGCATTGCATCTGGCAGGTACCCATTAGTTTGATATTCAAGTATAGAGGTAGCGCCGTGCCGTTTTGAAAGTTTAGATTTGTCATTTCCTAATATCATTGGTAGATGTGCAAAAGCTGGTGGTGTATACCCAAATGCTTTATATAACAATAGGTGCTTTGGAGTACTAGAAAGCCATTCTTCTGCTCTTAATACATGTGATATTTCCATTTCATGGTCATCAACTACGTTAGCTAGGTGATAAGTTGGAAAACCGTCGGATTTTAATAATACAAAATCGTCTAAAAGTGTATTTTGAAATTCAACTCTTCCTCGAATTAAATCATCAACTACTATTGTGTCAATATTTTCAGGTATTTTAAATCTAATTACATAGGGTAAATTTTTCGCAGCTTTATCTGAAGTATCTGCATTTCTACAACGTCGATCATATTGAGGCGGAAGTTTTTGCTTTTGCTGGTTTTGTCTCATTTCAGTTAATTCTTCTGGTGTGCAATAACATTTGTATGCCCAATTATTTTCGATCAGTATATTAGAAGCATTCTGGTATAATTCCAATCTTTCAGATTGAAAATATGGTCCATGAGAACCACCTGTTTCTGGACCTTCATCCCAGTCTAAACCGAGCCATCTTAATCCATTAATTATTGATTCAAGAGCACCATCTTGTTTTCGTGCTTGATCAGTGTCTTCAATACGTAATATAAATTCACCCCCGTAGTGGCGACAAAACAACCATGTAAATATAGCTGTTCTCATATTGCCTACATGCGGTTCACCTGTTGGACTTGGAGCAAATCGTGATCTTGGTTTATTTATTGTCATGGATATAAAATCCTATATTGGTGTATTTTTTCAAAATATTATACTAAGTTTTCTAAAGTATATGTTAGATCTTCAGGTAAATTAGCAGTAAATGTTTCAATATTATTTGATTCTGGCATACTAATTTTTATAGAATAAGCATGCAAAAATTGTCTTTTAATAAAATCGACTCTACCACCGTAAAGATTATCACCAGCTATAGGATGCCCTATTGCAGCCATATGTACTCGAATTTGATGAGTTCGACCCGTTTCTGGTAAAGCGCAGATTAACGTATAATTTTCGAAATATTTTATTGTCTCATAATATGTAACAGCTTCTTTACCAGTGGAATTAATAGACATTTTTTTTCTATTTTTTATGTTTCTTGATATAGGTCCTTCAATTTTTGATTTGTATTCTTTTGGGATACCTTTTACTAATGCATAGTAAGACTTTTTTGCTTTTCTATTTTTTAATTGTGAAGATAAATGTGAATGTGCAAGTGTTGTTTTGGCTATAAGTATTACACCTGATGTGTCTTTATCTAATCTGTGAACTATACCCGGTCTATATCTATCGCCAATATTAATCAATTCTGGGTAGAGTTTAATCAGTCCATTTACCAATGTGCCATGAAGATTCCCTGCTCCAGGGTGTACTACCATTCCTGCTGGTTTGTTTACAGCAATTATATGTTCATTTTCATATATAATGGGTATCGTAATATCTTCAGGTTCTAAAACAATTTCTTTTTCATAATCAAAGTTCATTGAAAGATTGAAAGTGGAAGGAACTGAAAATGATGGATTTATTGGGGAATTATTTACTAAGATTTGTTTATTTATAATCATTTTTTGGATTTTACTTCGAGACAAATCTGGAAATTGTTTTGAAATAAATAAATCGATTCTTGTTGGAGATATCATAGTATAGTTATATTCAGTTTTTATCGACTGCTGTTTCATTATCTCCTTCATTAGATTCTATGGTAGGGTTTTTTATGTAAGCCCAAATAATAACAAAGATACTGATTACGATTGCACTATCAGCAATGTTAAAAATATACCATGGCCCAACATCTATAAAATCTGTAACATGTCCTATGGTAATCCTCTCTAATAAATTACCTAGTGCACCTCCAAGTTGCATACCTAGACATGTGCGCAAAATTAATGGAGGTAGATCAGAATTTTTGAAGTATATTAGCAGGATAATTATCGCAGCTAATGAAGCTATTAGTAAAAAGGTAGTTTGGCCTCTAAATAAACCAAAAGCACTTCCGGTATTCAGTGTGTGTGTAAATCGGAAAAATCCTTCTTCAGGAAAAGACTGTCCGATATATAAATTTTCTTTAACTATCCATTTGGTAAATTGATCTATTGCCAGAACAAATATCATTACACCTACCATATAAATGTCTAGCAACCAAGATTTATTTTGTTCCAAAGTATTTCCTGTATCATTTTATTAATATTTTATTTATTTTAAGGTACTGTTAAAGAAATCACCAATTTTATTTGATAGCTGAGGGATTTCATTTGAAAAAAAATGATCGGTATGGTCTATTTTTATAATTTCAGAGGGTTTGCAAAAATCTCTAAGCATAGTGTTATAAAGGTCTTGCTCAATTAATTCATCTAAATCCCCGTAAACGAAAAGCTTTTTTATAGATAGTATTTGATCTGCAAAGTTTATATTTGAATTAGTATTCGATAAAAGAAGACTTTGTAGATTATTGGAAGGGCATGCTATAAACGCAAAAGATTCAATATTAATATCTATATCGTTTGTTTGAATTTGAAGAAATAAATTAAAAGTAGTTGAAGCTCCAAAAGAATATCCAGCGATACCTATTTTAGCTTGGTTAATACTAGGTAGGGTGGCTATATATTTATACGCAGAAATAATATCAGTAACTTCTCCCTTGCCGTTATCAAAAGTGCCTTCACTATTTCCCACACCACGAAAATTGAATAACAAAGAACCAATCCCTAGTTGGTATAAATTTTGTGCGATATCAATAACAATATTGTTGTACATATCTCCACCATATAAAGGGTGGGGGTGACATAGTATAACGCAAGGGATATTATCTTTAGATTCTGGTATTGAAATAACACCTTCTAATGTTAAATTCTCCGATAGAAATTCAATACTTTTTTGCATTATTTTGTTCTTTCAATATTTGTCAGGTTCAAAAGTAATTTTATATTATTTTGTTTTTTTCTATAATACATACCAATTGATAACATAGGTTTTTAGGAGTGATTTGGATATGAATAAGATCATTGATTTACGAAGTGATACTGTTAGTTTGCCCACCGATGAAATGCGTGAAGCAATATATCGAGCTGAATTAGGTGACGATGTTTATGGAGAAGATCCCACTGTAAACGCCTTGGAGGCTAAAGCTGCACAAATATTTGGAATGGAGTCCGCAGTATTAGTTGCTAGTGGCACTATGGGTAATTTAGTTGCAAGTTTGGCTCAATGCCAAAGAGGAGATGAAGTTATAGTAGGAAATAAATCTCACCTCTTACTTTACGAAGTTGCAAATTTAGCAGTTACTGGAGGCATACAAATAAGACCTATTGAAAATAAAGATGACGGTACCTTTGATTTAAATGAATTAGAATTAGTTATAAGGGGAGATGATATTCATGTACCTAGAACTAAAATGGTTGTAATAGAAAATACACATAATAGGTGTAGTGGAGCAGTAATAGGGCTTGATCATATAAAAGAAATATCAAAATTAGCCCGCTCAAGAGATATGAAGGTTCATATTGATGGAGCTAGAATTTTTAATGCTGCGCTAGCTTTAGGAGTTACCCCAGATAAGTTAGTTGAAAATGCAGACACAATTACCTTTTGTCTCTCAAAAGGTCTTAGTTGTCCGATTGGTTCTATAGTTTGCGGGAGTAAAGAAACAATTCTTGAAGTACGAAGAAATAGAAAAATGCTTGGAGGAGGAATGCGTCAAGCTGGAATATTTGCAGCAGCTGGCGTTGTCGCATTAGATACTATGGTTGATCGGATGAGTGAAGATCATAATAATGCAAAAACCCTTGCACAAGGTATAGCGGAAATCGATGGATTGCAAGTTGAGCCTAATATGATTAAGACAAATATTGTAATTGTTGAGGTTTTGGCAAAACCTATCACTAAATTTATTTCTGATCTTAAGGAAAAAGGTTTATTAGTATCTCACGCTGATACTAATAGAGTTAGATTAGTAACACATTATGGTATTGAAGAATCTGATATATCTAAAACTTTAGAAATTGTTGATTCAGCAATTAGTAATTAGTGGCGGTGTAATATGGATAGTCAAGAATTATGTTGGACGAAAATCTCTGAGCTTTCTGAGAAAATAAAATCCAGAGAAGTTTCTGTTAAAGAAATAATCGAGCGTCATATAAAACAAATTGAAAAATATAATCCTGAGGTAAATGCAGTTGTTACTACAGATTTTGATAGAGCTTTAGCTACAGCTAATAAACTAGACGCAACATTTAAAAATCATGAATTGCCATTGTTGTTTGGCATACCTGTGTTACATAAAGATCTGGTCCCAACCAAAGATTTGCGGACTACTTATGGATCCCCTTTATACAAAGATAATATACCCGAGATCGATGGTTTGATAGTTCAACGATTAAAAGAAGCTGGGGCTGTAACATTAGGCAAAACGAATACACCAGAATTTGGAGCAGGTTCTCAAACATTTAATCAAGTTTTTGGTGCTACATTGAATCCTTATGATTTAACCAAAACTTGTGGAGGAAGTAGTGGTGGATCTGCAGTAGCTTTGGCGTGTGGTATGACACCGATTGCTGATGGTGGTGATCTAGGTGGTTCGTTGAGAAATCCAGCTAATTTTTGTAATGTAATAGGCTTTAGAACTTCAGTAGGAAGGGTTCCAACGTGGCCTTCAGATCAGCCTTGGTCTTCTTTATCTGTACAAGGCCCCATGGCTAGAAATATTGAAGATTTAGCATTAATGTTAACAGTTATTTCAGGTCCTGATTCGAGAGCACCCGTTTCATTAAGCGATAAGATAGATTTTAGTAAATCTTTAACTGAGAGATCCTTTAAAAATATCAAAATATCATGGAGTGTCGATTTTGATGGGCTTCCTGTAGATGGGCGAACAAAAAAAGTTATTGAATCACATAAAGCTGTTTTTGAAGAATTAGGATTTGAAATAGATGAAATCTGTCCAGATTTTTCTTTAGCAAGAGAGGTTTTTGAAACTAAACGAGCATATGGTATGGCAACATCTCATTTTGAGAAATTAACGACTCATAGAGATCAATTAAAAGATACTGTGATATGGAATACTGAAGAAGGTTTAAAGCTTTCAGCCTTGGATTTAGGTCGAGCAGAAGTTAAACAAGCAGAATTATTTGAGACAATTCGATCATTTATGGAAACTTATGAATTTATGATTTTCCCTGTAAGCCAAGTACCTCCTTTTCCTGTAACAGAAGAATATGTAAAAGAAATTAATGGGCACAAAATGGGAAATTATATAGATTGGATGAAATCGTGTTATTACATTACCGCTACTGGCCATCCAGCTATCTCCGTTCCTTGTGGTTTTACTGAAGATGGCCTTCCGGTAGGGATACAAATAGTTGGTCGATATAGACAGGAGGCAAGTGTGTTGCAATTGGCCAAAGCGTTTGAAGATAGAACAGAATATTGGAAAGTAAGACCTAATTTGGTACAAGTTTGAAAAGAAAGGAAGTTTAATGGCATTAGATGAACAATCACAACAATTGTTAGAACAAATAAAGGCTCTAAACTTACCCCCAGCTAATACTGTTACGCCATCTGAAGCGCGGGAAAATTATGCATCTCGACCTCGTTTACCCGGTCCTGAATTACCTTTTGTAAAAGATATGAATATTATCTTGGATGACGTAAGTGTTCCTTGTAGATTGTACAAGCCAGAATTAAATAAAACCCTACCAATAATAGTTTGGTTTCATGGAGGGGGATGGGTAATAGGTAGTGTTGATGGCTCAGATGGAACTGCGCGACATTTATCTTTAGGATCTGGATTTGCTGTTTTATCAGTAGATTATCGACTTGCGCCAGAAACGAAATATCCTGAGCCTTTTAATGATTGCTATGGTGTGACCAAATGGGTGTATGAAAATGCAGATCAATTGGATATAGACCAAAAAAGGATTTCGGTGGGAGGAGATAGTGCTGGAGGAAACCTGGCTGCAGCTGTTTGTTTAAAGACTCATGACGAAGCAGTATTTAAATTAGAATCTCAATTATTGATTTATCCTTGTTTAGATTCTAATTTCACTCGAACATCGTATATTGCAAATGACTCAGGTTATGTTCTTACAGCTCCTGTTATGAAATGGTTTTGGGAACAATATACCAATTCTCCTGCAGATTTAAATGATCCATATGTCTGTCCAATGAAATATCCTGACTTTTCAGATTTACCAAAAACAATGATTATTGTTGCCGATCACGACCCTTTGCATGATGAAGGTGTTGAGTACCACAATCGATTACTAGGAGCAAATGTCCACTCATCACTTATTGAATTTACTGGAGTTATGCATGGCTTTTTTTCACAGGTTGGTGTCTTAGATAAAAGTCAAAAAGCAATGAACGACTCATGTAATTTTTTAATAGGTTTAGTGTAGTATATTACGTATAAATTCAGGAAAAATGCAATAATATCATTATAACTATGCATTTATATTATTAATTGTATTTGCTAGAGTTTTGATTTGATTTGAATGTATTGTCCTTAGGTCAAATAATAATTTTGAATTTTCGCTTCTGCCGATAATGGAAGGTGTGCTTTCTCTTAATATTTTCCTAAACTCTTCTTGACCTAAAGGCATATGCTTTTCATCAATTCCCAGGACATAAGTTTCTAGCTCTTGTCCAGGTAAACTCCCCCCGCCAATTTGCGACACACTTTTTTCAATAGTACTTTTGAATTTGAGTTGCTGCTGTAATTTTTCAGCTTTTGTCTTAATAGAATTTTTTTTCATTTTTATCATTTGCCATACAGGAATCTTTTTATCTACCTCGTCCCTGATATAGTGTTCAAGTGTACGATGTAAACCTGCCAAATTGAATTTGTCTAATCTAAAACTTCTTGCAAGTGGATGTCTGATTGTCTTATTAATTAAATCTTTTTCCCCAATTATGATTCCAGATTGCGGCCCACCTATTAATTTATCTCCTGAAAACAATGTTATATGGCTTCCTGATAAAACGCTCTCTTGTACGGTTGGTTCGTGCTCAATACCATATTTCTCAGTATTAATTAAACATCCTGATCCCAGATCATTAATAACCTTTATGCCATATTTATTCGCTAACTGTACTAATTCGTTTAATTCAGGACTTTTCGTAAAACCTATCGTTTTGAAGTTACTTGGGTGAACTTTAAGTATAGCTGCAGTATTTTCGTTTATAGCATTTTCATAGTCTGACAGATATGTCCTATTTGTAGTGCCAACTTCGGTTATATGAACTCTACTTTCATTTACAATATCTGGAATTCTAAACCCTCCACCTATTTCTACTTGCTCTCCTTTAGAAATAATTACTTCTTTATTTTCACATATACTTGTTAGAGTAAGAATTAATGCTGCAGCATTATTATTTACTACATTCGATGCTTCTGAATTTGTTAAATAATTAATCAAATGTTCAATGTGTTTATGCCGTGGAAATCTTTCTCCAGAAACTAAGTTGAATTCTAGATTACTATAGTTAATAGCAATATCTTTTATTGCTTCTGCTGATTCCTTACTTAATAAAGCTCGTCCAAAATTTGTGTGCAGAATTATTCCTGTTCCGTTGATTATGGTTTTGGGAAAAGTATTTAACTTATTTCCAATATAAATTTCTATATCTGAAATAATTTCAGATATATCAGGGGCTTTAGTACCATTTTTCATATTTGTTCTAAAATTTGTTAAAACAGTACGAATTGTGTTAGTGACATATGAGCGAGAAAAGATGTTACAGAGCTCTTCTACTAAAGGGTCTCTTAGTACAGCGTCTACACTAGGTATTTTTTGTAATTCATTTACCATTATAATCTTCTAAATGGATTAAATTAAGTTGGTTGTACCAATTTTATATATATATATTAAACCAAACTCTTAACTAAGTCATTATAAACTAAATTCTCCTAAAATCTTGCTTGACCCTATGTTCTTTTGGAATGTACAATTATTCGATGGTTTGTGAGGGAAAATTATGTTTGTAATCGGTTTAATCGGTGGAATAGGGTCTGGTAAAAGCTCTGTATCAGCGATACTTCATTCGTTAGGTGTTGAAATAATTGATGCTGACAAGGTCGGCCATGAAGCTTACACTCCAAATTCTGAAGGTTGGAAAAAGGTCATTTCAGTTTTTGGACAAGATATTGTAGGGCCTGAAAACGAAATTGACCGAAAGAAATTGGGAGGCATTGTATTTAGTGATCCTAGCGAAATGGAGAAACTCAATAAACTTATGCACCCAATAATACATAATTTAGTTGAGGAAAAAATTAAACTCCTCTCCCACCAAGGAGTTAAAGTAGTTGTATTAGAGGCTGCCATACTGATTGAAGCAAATTGGCAAGATCTTACAGATGAAATATGGCTAGCTAAATCAAACCAAGAAGTTGTGATAGAAAGAGTGCAATTAAGAAATAATTTTACTAGGGAAGAAATTATTAAGAGAATACAATCTCAAATGTCTAACGATGAACGCGAGAAACATTCTGATATTGTGATTGATAATAATGGAACAATCGAACAACTTGAAGAAAAAGTCAAAACTTTATGGCAATCAAGAGTAAACGGGAGGGTAACGTGACTCAAAAGAAAAATAATAGTAACTTAGCACAGGAATTTATGATAGAAGAATATACTGTAGAAGAGGAACCATTTTATGTTCCTGTTACTGATGAAGTAGAGATGTTTGAGGCTGCATATAAGCAAAGGATCCCTGTATTACTTAAGGGGCCAACAGGATGTGGTAAGACACGATTTGTTGAACATATGGCTTGGCGCTTAGGAAGGCCTTTAACTAAAATTAAAACAACAAAGGCGAATGCTGATCAAGGCTCTGCATTACCTCTAATAACAATCGCTTGTCATGAAGACTTAACTGCGAGTGACTTAGTAGGTAGATATCTTTTAGAAGGTGAAGAAACAAAATGGATCGACGGCCCTTTGACACGTGCAGTCAGGCATGGTGCTATATGCTATCTTGATGAGGTTGTAGAAGCGAGAAAAGATACAACAGTTTTAATACACCCTCTAACTGATCATAGAAGACTATTACCAATTGAAAAGCGAGGTCAAGTAGTTCAGGCAGATGATAATTTTCTATTGTGTATGTCCTATAACCCTGGATACCAAAGTGCATTAAAGGATTTAAAACATAGCACACGACAAAGATTTGTCGCTCTTGAGTTTGATTACCCAGATCAAGATTCAGAATCAAAAGTAATTGCTCATGAAAGTGGAGTTGATAAAGCAATGGCAGAGTCATTGGCAAGACTTGGTGAAAAAGTACGAAACTTAAAAGATCACGGTTTACAAGAAGGAGCTAGTACTAGATTACTAATCTACGCTGGTAAATTAATTAAATACGGAATACCCCCTCGTCGAGCATGTCAATCAGCAGTCGTATGGGGTGTTACTGATGATCAAGAAGTTCAGAAAAGTATTACTGAAGTAATAATGTCTATTTTTGAATAGGGGGTAAAGCTTGTTGAATCCTGATTTAGTTGAATTGAGCACAATATTAAGTTCTTCCGATCCGGAAATATTGTCTGATGATACTTTATGGAATTCTGCAGTATGCTTATTACTTTATCCTAAAGATGGTGATTACTGTATTTTGTTTAATAAACGTACCGAACTAGTGGAGTTTAATAAAGGTGATATATGTTTCCCAGGTGGTGCTCAAGATCCTGAGGATAGTCATCTTACAGATACTGCAAAAAGAGAAGTGTTCGAAGAAATGGGTATCAAAGTTGAGGATATAACTCTTATAGGCGACCTGAGTGAAACTCGGACTCGTGCTGGATTTAGAATTCATCCATTTGTAGGAACTATTCCTTATCCATATGAATTTAATCCTAGTACAGATGAGGTTGCTGAAGTTTTAGAAGTTCCAATAAAATTACTTCTGAATCCAGAAAATTATGAAGATAAAGAAGAGGAATTTCAGTCTAGAGTTTATTTCTTTAATAATCATATAATCTGGGGTGCAACTGCACGAATGCTTAAACAATTCTTGGATATTATATTGAAATCTGGTTGGACCAAAAGGATATAAAATGAAAGAAGAAATAAAAGATATTGAATTAGAACTATCCAAATTTCCTTCTTCTGTATTAGACGAATTTAAAACAGCAGTGAATAATATAAGTTCTATAATTGAAGAACCATACTTTAGCAGTTGGGCTAGACAAGGAGTGCAAATTGCACAAAAAACTGTTAGATCATGGGAAGCCGCAGCAGAATACTACAAAGCAAGTTCAGACGTTTCAAAATTTATTTCAGGCGCTGATTTATTACATTGGGGTCAATGTGGATTAAATCTATGTGATCAATCCCCTGGTTTAGCCGTTTCCTTTTTTAAATCGAGTACAGGTTCTAGACTACAAAATCTCAATTCGAAAAAAATGTCAGATTGGGCAGAGTTAGGAAGTCGGTTGTACAAGGGTACTTGGAAATCCAGTGCTTTAGCATCTAAATTTTTTGAAAGTTCTGGTTCAATATTAGAAGATTTAACTGATACAGAATTGCGAGAATTTGGAGATTTCGTAGAATTAATCTCTAGAAAATCAATTGATGTAGCTACTGAATGTTTGATATTAAGTAAAGATGTTTTACCTTCGATAGATTCGAATAGAAGTGATTTTATAAAAATGGTATCTTCTGTTGCTGAAAATAACTGGAGAGAGGTTAAAAGTTGTTTTGAATATGCCCCAAGATTTATACAAAGTTTTGAACAGTCTCAACGGGGAAGGTTTATTAATCTATCAGCAAGTATCGCCAAAAACAATTTACCAAACCTTTCATTATTTCTTAACGAGACCTCTAGATCTTTATCGGGTTTAGATGAAAATTATCAAAGTAAATTTTTAGATTTAGCAGAACAATTACTTCCAATTTCAAGCGAAGCTGTTTTTGCTTTCTTACAAAATGCTCCCCAATTAGTAAATCAGATTACTATTAACCAAATTGAAGTTTGGTTTAATCGGGGAATTGAACTCTTAAATAATAATGTTGAAGGTGGATTGGCTTTTTTCAAAATTGAATCAACAACTTCCGAAAGAGTAATTGATGAATTGTCGTCATCAGTTGAACTTGAAAAAGTGCAAGGAGTATTAAGGATTTATTGCAGAGCTCTTGCTGGAGCTGATATAGAAATAGGGAATAGTGCCGAGTTGGTAGCCAAGAATATAGGTTGGGTATCTGCAAATTACGCAACAACTGAAGGAAATGTCGTTTATTTGCCTCACATTTCAGACTATTATGATAACAAGGATCTTAATTTTGGGTTATTTAAAGTTATTTCAACTCATCAAGTAGCTCGAATTGAATTTGGAAGTTTTGAGTTTGATTTTGAGCAAGAATCCTCAAATTTTATTGATAGTCGGTTGCAAAGAGAAACCGAAGCAATTGAACAACATAAAAGCCATGTAGAAATTGATTTGGTTGATGAGAGCCAAGAAACATCTGCCCCAAATGTGGAAAAATCTCACGTAACTGATATGGGGAGATATTTTAACCTTTTCCCTAATAGGAAATTAGCATTAGATTTATTTACTGTTGTCGAAGATGGGCGGCTAGATTATGTAATCAGGAATAAATATCCTGGTTTGGCTGGTTTGTACAAGAGAGTTCAACAAGATTCTATGGAAGACAGACCTGACATTGAAGAAATGCCATTGCAAGAAGCCATGGTTGAATTTCTTGTGAGGTTTAGTCTACAACAATTTCAAGGATTGCCTTGCCCAACGGCATATATTGAAGAGGCTAAATTATTATTACAAATTTTTAATAAAGTTCTTACAGAAGATACAACTGTTGAAGATTCTGCAGAAGCTACTTTAAGGATATATGATTTAATCGCAGACTTTCCAAATACAGAATTACCTGAAGAAGATTGGTCTGAAATTGATACAGAAATTGAAGAAGAAATGTCAAATGAAGAGATGGAAAATTTATTGCAACAGATGACTGCTAATTCTTCTCCTGATTTTGGTGATTTAGGGGAGTCTCAGGACTATGAATCACCTCCTCAAGTTGATTTTCGTGGTGATTTCAAACCTGAATTGAGCCAATTGTTAGAAAAGATGAAACTCAATCAAACTGATAGTCAATCTTCGATGGGAGAAGGGATTGAAATTACTGAAGAAATGCTTCAACAGATGCTTGCTGATAGTGCAGAATTGGAACTTGATGCTGAATCTGGGCAATTTGATGAAGAGCTTTCAAACTTTATACAGAATTTGATGAAAGAATCACAAGCTCCTCAAAATGATCAGCAAAAAGAGGGATATGCTCCGATTCCTCACCAAGATGACGAGGGAGAATCCTTAACAGTCCAAGAAGAAAAATCATACGTTTATGATGAATGGGATTTTCGAGCTGTTGATTATAGACCGAGATGGTGTCTTGTGAAAGAAAAACCTATGACTGAAGGAGACACGGAATTTTATCAACAAACAGTTAGTGATTATCGCCAACTAATGAATCAAATAAAACGACAATTCGAAATGCTTATGCCAGAAGTTTATCGTAAAATTAAACATTTACCAGATGGAGATGATTTTGATTTAGATGCAGTTATCGAATCAATTATTGATAAATGGGCAGGAGAATCTCCTTCTGATAAAGTACATTGGAGACGAAATAAAATAGAGCGAGATGTTTCAGTTGCTTTTCTTTTAGATATGAGTGCCTCAACAGCTGAAGCAATAGATGAATCACGAAAAAATCCAGATGATTGGGATGCACCAGATGATCCTGTTGAAT
>CEQN01167114.1_pt1 | contig 21512 bp, 24 predicted proteins | sample 427011 | NCBI WGS metagenome assembly CEQN01 (sample SAMEA2621277, study PRJEB7988) | marine metagenome | biome: marine biome (ENVO:00000447); feature: deep chlorophyll maximum layer (ENVO:xxxxxxxx); material: "saline water (ENVO:00002010), including plankton (ENVO:xxxxxxxx)" | depth 120 m
CAACTTCGCCATGGAGTCTATCGAGCAGACTTTCAATGGCCAGGCTGATTTCGGCCGCCGTGTAACCTGCACCATTAGCCGTAATGGTGACCTTGCTTACCGCACTTACCTTCAGGTCACTCTTCCTGAGATTGGCCAGACGCTCAACGGCAATGGCTCTGTCTACGCTCGCTGGTTAGATTTCCCGGGCGAGCAGCTTATCCAATCGGTTGAGGTTGAGATTGGTGGCCAGCGCATCGACCGCCAATACGGTGACTGGATGCACATCTGGAACCAGCTCACTCTTTCCAAGGAGCAAGAGGCTGGCTACAACAAGATGGTTGGTAACACCACCCAGCTTACCTACGTAACTGACCCCGGCTTCGCCAATGTTGATGGTCCGTGCGATTCGTCAGCCCCGAAGCAAGTATGTGCCCCGCGCAATGCTCTTCCGGAGACCACTCTCTACGTTCCGCTCCAATTCTGGTACTGCCGCAACCCGGGTCTTGCTCTTCCGCTCATTGCCCTTCAATACCACGAGGTTAAGATTAACATCGACCTCCGCCCGATTGACGAGTGCCTCTGGGCCGTTGATGACCTTACTGGCCTCGACGCCACCACCCCGAAGGTAACCTCTGCCTACAACCAGTCGCTCGTAGCTGCTTCGCTCTACGTTGACTACGTCTTCCTTGACACCGATGAGCGCCGCCGTATGGCCCAGAACCCGCACGAGTACCTCATTGAGCAGCTTCAATTCACTGGCGATGAGTCGGTCGGTTCGTCATCGAACAAGATTAAGCTTAACTTCAACCACCCGTGCAAGGAGCTTGTCTGGGTTGTCCAACCGGATGCCAACGTCGACTACTGCACGTCGCTCGAGAAGGGTTCGATGCTCTTCAACACTCTTGGTGCCCAGCCGTTCAACTACACCGATGCCATCGATGCTCTCCCGAACTCGATTATGGCCTTCGGTGGTGACGCCGCCACCTCCGCCAACACCACCGCCTTCATCAATGCCTCAGGCCTCTTCCAAGATGCCGGTGCTGCTGGCATTGACCCCACCATAGCAAACGTCTCTAATGATTACTACACCTCGGGTCAATTCGCTGGTACCGCGGGCGATGCTGGTTCTGCTGGCTCATCCGTTTCGGATGCTGGTACCTTCGTCCTCGCCGAGACCGCCCTCAACATGCACTGCTGGGGTGAGAACCCGGTCGTCACCGCTAAGCTCCAGCTTAACGGCCAAGACCGCTTCTCGGAGCGTGAGGGTACCTACTTCGACCTCGTCCAACCGTACCAGTCGCACACCCGCTCGCCGGACACTGGCGTCAACGTTTACTCGTTCGCCCTTCGCCCGGAGGAGCACCAGCCGTCGGGCTCGTGCAACTTCTCGCGCATTGACAACGCGACCCTTCAGCTTGTCCTCTCGAACGCCACCGTTTCGGGCACCAACACTGCCAAGGTCCGTGTCTACGCCACCAACTACAACGTCCTCCGTGTCATGTCGGGCATGGGTGGTCTTGCCTACTCGAACTAGATCTATTATCTAGTTTTAAATTTAAAAATTTATATCTAATAAATATCATATTATTAAGTAATAACAATATGATAACAAACAACAATTATGATAAAAACGGCAAATATGATATAATAAATACTTATTAACTAATAAACAATTTTAATATAAAAATATATATTCATATGAATATATAATATGCAAATTTTTATTAAAACACTCACAGGCAAAACTATCACATTAGATGTTGAGCCATCCGATACCATTGAAAATATTAAGCAAAAAGTTCAAGATAAGGAAGGTATTCCTCCCGATCAACAACGTCTCATCTTTGCCGGTAAACAATTAGAGGATGGACGCACACTTAGTGATTATAATATTCAGAAGGAATCTACTCTTCACCTTGTCCTCCGTCTTCGTTAAAAATAATAATTTATAATAAAAAAAATAATAAAATTAAATATTTTTTTTATTCAAAATAATTCAAAAACTTATCGTAGCGGTCTTCACAAATAAAATTTTTATTTTTAATAATTTTATTAAAAGATACCAAATTGCATTTATTGTCTCTGTAAACATTATCTTCCAAATTTGTCAATATTATACAATTATTAACCTGACGATTATTATCATAATATCCGTTAACAGCAGGTATTGTATTTTCATTTAGTGGAATAGGTTTTACATATGTAGAACCGTAACTGCGAAGATAAGGAGACACATATGTAGAACCTTCTATTGGTGTAGGTAATATTATTTTATTTGTATTTTCATTTTGTATTATATCATTATTATTTTGTCTCTTTGTATCCTCATATATTAAATATGTCATACCAGAAATACTTGTAAATGAAACCCCCGAGAGCAATAACTTTCCATATGTATTTCCGTTCATATATATAACTATATATTTTTGTTTATATTGTTACGTGCTATTATTAAAAAGCTTTGCCATATTCATCACCTCTTTTTTATTTTCCTCTTCATTGAATAATTTATATATTAATTCGTCATCTCTAAATCGTATGGTATACTCTTGTTGAATACTATTTCTACCTATTCTACCCATCGATTGTATACATTTTTCTTGTGTCATATTTCCCATATCTTTACTTATATAACCGTGGACAAATTGATAATTTGTGCCATAAATATAATCCGATGATGCAATTATCAAATATAATTTTTGTTCTTGTGCTAATTGTTTCATTATCTCAATATAACTAATACTTTTGTGTGTAGTAAAAACGCCAATACCCATCATTAACAAAATCTTCCATATATTTTCAATATCATCTATCAACATAATTTTTTCTATTATATCTTCGTTTATATCGCAAGTATATGGTATGTGTGTTTCATTACTTCCGTGTATAGATAAATGTTCGTTGCTATTTGGAATATAAATAGGATCTAATTGAACTGTTTCTATACATTTTTCTAACTCTTTGATATCATTTAATATACGCTTCATTTCTGGTGCTACTCTACCATCTGCCATTTTTTTTTCTTTACTTTCATCTTTTTTTGTCCCATCTTCATACAATTTCTGTAACGTATTTATCTTATCCTTAATCGTGTTGTTATAATTTATGATTTTGAATATGTTATTGGTTATTTCATTTGGAATATTTGCTTCTTGAAGACAGAATCTAGCAATTTTATCTACATTTTCTGCTAAAAATATAGTTGGACCACCTGTTAATGTTTTTGCGTCACTTGTTACAATATGAATATTGGATTTATGATATAATTTCTTATCATTTTGAATGTTATTATAAATATTGTCCCAATATTCTGGTTTCAGATTACCTAATATTTTAAGATAATACAATTTGATATTTGACATTGTAATCACATTAATATTTTCAAAATTATTTTCTATTGAATATAAGTCGCTTTTATAATATTTGTTTTTATTAATGTGCAATATGAATTTAATACATTCTTCCAAATCAATATAACGAAGTAATGTTTTATATTTATTACAATGTTTACTCATCGTAATAATATCTTTATAATTTTTACTCATATAATGAGGCATAACAACATAACCATTCTTATTTATTAATGGGATGCTTTTATTACAATCATAACTCACAATAGTATATATTTCTGACCCTTCAAATTTACATTTAAAATCACATATGGTTTCTTGCATATCTTCATATTGAGGTAATGTTGCCGACGACAATACAACGTTTGGTATAAGATTTTCCTGCCAATTTTTTTGGATGATACTATGAAATTCATGTTCATGATAATCTAAAGTAATAGTTGGTTCATCCCAATATAAAATGATATTTTCTTTCTTATTAAAAGCCAACATATAATACATAGCTGGTAAGTAAGATTTAATATCGCTAATGATAATTTCAACTTTATCACCAACCGTATTATCAACGCGCCCAATTCCTCCCGACCTTCTATTAACACTATAATCCTTTGCTGCATAGTAATGTAATCTAATATCTTCTGCGTCGTTACATCCAAATGCAAATGCCACTTTCTTTTGCATCGATATTGCATATTTAGCCAATGATAGACCAACATGACGTGCAGCACATAAGAATATTACCCTATATTTTTCCGATAATCCAAGTGGTGACATAGTTTTTCCAGTTCCAGTGGGGGCTATATACTGAATTAATTTTGGATTTTGATACTTGCAATATGAAAATAACTCTTTTTGATGATTATATAATTTATTATCGCAATATTTAAAAATAAACTTGTTTTTTTCTATAATTTCAACCCCCATTTCTATTACCTCCTCTAGATTTACACTATCTTCGAGAATATTTAATATATTTCGCACTTCCTTTTTAAAAATATCATTAAACAAAAGAATATTGTATTTAATAAATCTAGATATAGTATAATAATAATATAACCATTTTTTGTGGTTTTTATTTTTATATTTAAACATTTTATTAATTAAATCCATAACAATAAACTCAGCTATATCATTTTTGTTCTGATTCAATAATTTATCAGTATTATTAAATCTAATTTGGTCAGCCTTTTTAATATTCGCGTTATTAACGTCATTTTTAACCATTTTTGTTTCATTAAATTTATTGTAAATTGTAAATAAATCATCTTGTAAATATTTATTATATATATATTTATCCAAATTTTCAGAATGTGACACCTTCAAATAAGCCATTAGTGATAATGATTTATTAACACTAATATTAACATTGTTAAATCCATTAATTATAAGTTTACATACATATTTTTCTTGTTCACCAATAGGTTTTTCAATACTATTCCATTCGGTTTTAGTTAATTTATTCTGATTAAAGTCCATACTGTTAGTATAATATATAATATAATACATTAAATCAATTTTAAATTGATTTAATTATATACTATCAAATATATACAGTAAATGGCTTCTATGTTAAATAATGCTTCAAAAATATATTCTATTGAAGGAAATATTGGTTCAGGTAAATCAACTATTATTAAAATATTGAAAGAACACTTTAAAAAAAATAATAATATTATATTTTTACTAGAACCAGTTGATGAATGGAATACTATTTGTGATAATGATAAAACCATCATTGAAAAATATTATGAAGATAAAAAACAATACGCGTTTTCATTTCAAATGATGGCGTATATATCGCGTCTTTCACAACTCAAAGAAGCACTAAAAAAAGGTTATGAATATATTATAACAGAGAGAAGTCTAGCAACCGATAAAAATGTTTTTGCAAAAATGTTATATGATGATGATGAAATAGATGAAATAAATTACCAAATTTACAATAAATGGTTTGATGAATTTATAAAAGATATTCCACCAATTAATTATATATATATTAAAACAGATACCGTTATTGCAGAAGCACGTATTGTAGAAAGATCCAGAAAAGGAGAAAATAAAATATCTTTTGAATATTTACAAAAATGCAGCAATTATCATGAACAATGGTTCAATTCGATTACTGATTATTTAAAAATAAACGGTAATATTAATCTGAATAATGAACCATCTTATGTAACGCAAATTATTAAATTATTTGAGGATTATACACAAATTAACAAGAACCAGTATCATATATTGATGTTTGATGGTGGTAGCAGAGGTAATCCTGGTCCTTCTGGATGTGGTTATGTTATATATGATCAAAACAATAAAATAGTTCATGAAGATTCTAGATACTTAGGTGTTCAAACTAATAACTACGCTGAGTATATGGGTCTAGTCGAAGGTCTTAAAAAAGCAATCGAATTAAACATTCAAGACCTAATAATCAAAGGTGATTCTTTATTAGTTATTAAACAATTAAATGGTAGTTATAATGTAAATTCTGAAAATCTAAAACCATTATATCAAAACGCACATTCATTAACAAAAAACATTAAAAGAATTCAATATATTCATATCAAAAGAGAGATGAATGCTGCAGCCGATAAATTAGCTAATATTGCAATGGATAATAAATAAATTTTATTATTAATTTTCAAGTAATTTTATATTTATTTTTTTATTACCTTTGTAAGCAAGGTGATCATTAATATTACATGTTGTTGGAAACAAATCATCTCCGTAAATATCTTGTAATAACAACCATTCGAATAAACCTCCAATATAAATATATATATTTGCGAATCCTAATCCTAATAATTGTTTATATTTATCATAAATATTATTATCACACGAATTCTCTCCGTATATTATTATTGTTACATCATACGTCCCTTCAGATATTAATTTATTAATGACAATTACTTCATCATCAGCAGACAGTGTGTTTTTAATTAAACACATTTGTTTGTCTTTATTTAATGTATTAATCATTATTTTATTTTTAATAATACTTTCTTGTATATCCTCAAAATTAATACTATTAATTTTTAAAGAATTCCCCATTTATATTAAAAATAAAATACAACATTTAAATAATAATATATTTAATCAAATTTTATTGTTACTTCTACCTTTTCCTCTTTTATTGTCTTCGATGCAGAAACTGATAATTCTTCACGCTTTTTTCTTGTCTTTGAATTATTATTAGTAACATTTATTTTTCTCTTAGATGTACTATTACGATTATTCATATCTTTTTCTATGTCACTATAATTATTTTTAATATAATCTATTATTTCATTTTCCATTGCCCATTTAAAAAAATTCAATTGTCCTATTGTTGTTTGAATTAACTGATTATTATGATAAGGAATATTTACACGTTCCCATCTACAAAATGGATCAAATCTTTTCTTAGAATAAGCCTTTAATTTTAATTTATAATCATTGTATACCTTAAATCTACCACCTCCTTTTTTTAATTCATAAACGGTAAATTGTTGTTTTGCATAATTAGTTACAAACCAGTCTACAATCCGCAATGAAATAGGTGAATGTCCGTTTATTATACTAAGCATAACGTCTAAATTGTCATCTTTATTATAAAATTCAATTAAATTATTGAGTAATAAACTATTTTGTGTTGTATATGATGTCATTTATTAAAGTATTGAAATAATCATTTTAAATACTTATTTTAATATTTAAATATTCAGTTAAATATTCATTTAAATATTAATTATAAATTTTTATTTTTCAATACTTCAATAATTTGAATTTTGAGGTGTTAGAAACTCTTGTTGAGTACTAATTACGTCAATGTAATTATTATTCATTAGAAAAGGATTATCACACACTTGTTTTATCATTTCTCTCTCATTAAGTTTATCATTTGCTAATTCACGTTTTGTAATGCTGTCACTTTTTTCTATTGATATCTTATCTTCGTTTTTATTATTATCTTTCAAATAAAATTCTTTATCATTTTTACTTGACTTGTCTGGCTTAGTTCCATCAGTCCATGTCAATTCATTCATTTACATATAATAATACAAATTTATTTTAAATAATACTAATATATAATGATTTTTAATTTTTTAGATAATAATTTTATAGATAATAAAAATATACAACTATCGATTGTAGGAGTTTTATTTATAATATGGTTTTTTTTACTGGGAAAAAATTGTCCCTGTGGATATAAAAATATTAATAAACGTAAAGGATGTTATCGTTTTGAAATATTTGGTGTTCAAACTAATCATTTATACTTTTTTGCTTTTTTAGGTTATTTTTTTAGCGATTATTTTTATATCATACAAAGTGCTGGTATTTTGTGGGAGTTATTTGAAATGTATTTAGATTATAATGAAAAAATTGCTTTTTCAATAGGCGGATGCTTAGCTAAACCAGATTATAAATTATCAAATAAATGGTATTATAATTATTTAATTACAGAAGGTGAAGAAAAATATCTTAATCCTATTGATCGTTTATTTGGTATTAAAAATTCTAAAAAACACGGATGGCATGGTTCTATTGCTGAAATATTTGTTAATTTTATTGGTTTTGGTATTGGTTCGTATGTTCATAAAAAGTTTAATATGTATGAATATAGTTCAACAATTTTTATATTTATAATAATTCTTTTAGAATTATTATTTTAGAATTATTATTTTAAAATTACTTTCAACTGGTTTAAAATGTATTTATTAATTTTTATTAATGAATACTAATTTATCAATAAAACGAACCTTTTATATTTCTTGCGATACATTTGGTGGTTTCAAAAGAACAATCGAAATAAATGATTGTAATAGCATACAAGATATAATAAACCGAATGATTTGTTTGTTAGAACAATATTTAAGTAGAGAGGATTTATTTAAATTAAAGGAAAAATTACAATCAATAAAACACCTATTCCATATTCACGATTATGATTTTGGACATATGTTATTAAATGATGAAATATACTACATATGTAATCATGGATGTGGTGGAAAAAATTGAATTAATATAAATATATTTATGACATTACAGAATGATGGCTGGAAAAATATATATTGCGTCTATGAATATGCGTGGGAAATGGGCAGACCCAATATGTGATAATTATATTAAAATAAATGTTACTAGTGCTCAGGCAAAAAAAAGTAAAAATAGAATTCATTTTAGTCCTATGACTGAGATTCAAGGAGGATATAATGGATATTGGAATTTTGAAAGTTATTGGCAATCTGGGAAAGTGTTTGAAAATATTCCTATCGAAACTACAAAAAAATGGTGGAGAGAATTAAAAGAACCTAAACGAAGATATCCGAAATCAAAAGGGAAAAAAGTTTTGTATGCATTATTTGATGATAACGACGAAAAAATGGATTATGTAACATCGCGAAAAAAAATATATGTTCCACAATATTATGATTTGATAAAAGATAAAGATATTATTGAAGAATATAAACAAATATTAATGAAAGGAAAAAATATTATTATTTATGATTTTGATGGACCAAGAGATATTAATGGTGATGTTTTATGTGTTGAGTTGACAAACGATTTATTGATTGAAAAAATAAACTATCCTAGACATCCTTTTGGACATGGATATATAGTTGCGGGTTGTATTAATACTATACACCCAAGTAATTATATTAACTAATACTATTATTCTAGTTTACTTATCTTTAATTGTTTTGTAAAAACAAAATCCTTAGAATTCTTAACACGTCGTTGTAAATTACATTTCAAACAAGATATAACTGTGTTAATATCACTATGACATTTATCGTTATCTATACGGTCAAGTGTCCATTGTTGTTCATCTCTCACAGTTTTATATAAAATTTTAACATTTTTACAACAATAGTAACATTTTAATTTACAAGCAACTAATTTTTCTATAATATTTTCTGCATTTATTAATAGTGTCTCGTTGTATATTTCTTTTTTAACATCTTGGGTTTTATAACCGTTAATTTTTCTACTAATTTCACTTTTAATAGATTTACTATAATTATCGTCTACATTCATATAATATCTATTAATAGACGCAATTTGTTCTTTTAATGAGGGTTCTTCATAATTAGCTACATTTCTCTCTTGTTTTTTTTTATTTCCTTCAATTGATTTTATATTATGTTTTCCATTTATAATAATTTTTTTCATAATATTATAAACATACAATATTAAAAGAGGTTAAACTTAATTTTTTATAATATATAATGAATGATATTAATAATAACTGTCAAGAGTTAAACGATATCAGATATAAAACTATGTTTATTACAGGGGGAGGTATCAACAATAACAATATTATGGAAACTGGAAACGAAAAAAACATAAGTTTAATTTTGGATAATGAATTGTTAAAAAATAAATCAGAACCGTGGAGTAAATTAAATAAAACTGCAAAAATTTTAAAAATCAAAGAATTTATTGATTTATACGCTAAGAGCAATAAATTAAACGAAGAAGAAAAAAATAATCTTGAGAAATATTTATTAAACTCTCTTGACAGAAAAAGACTGACAAATTTAAAAGATGTTCAATATGATAAAGATAAAGGAATTATTAAAAGTATACCAATGTTACAATTTAATACTACTACACGTAAATTTACTCTTAAAAGAAATGAAAAACGGACATCAACTGTAAAACATTTGACACAAACAACAAAAACTAAAAAAGGTATTAAAACAAACAAGAAAGATACCAAGAAGGATATAAGAAAGGATATAAAGAAGGATAGCAAGAAAGAAAAGGATAAAAAAAAAGATAATGATAAAAACACATAGATTAATTTTTTATTACTCTTAAAAAATTAATATGAAAAATTGAATAATATTAAAGATATTATAACATTTAATAGAACAAACATGGAAAATTATATTGATGAAAAGGATTTTCTCGATTTAATTGAAAGTTGTCTTCATTTAATTCATCATATAATATTAAATGATCCTATGATATTTTCCAACCCAGATATTAAAAATATAATAATTAATAATATTACACATTTACTATCATTACAAATAGAAAACATAGAAAAATATAATATAAATTATATCTTAAAATTGTCTATGAATTATTATTTCTCTTATTTTTATCCATGTAGATCCTACCCAAATACAATAATTTTAAAAAAACCAAATAATAATATCATTAAAAACAAAATAGATTACTTGAAAAATATTCCTCAACCAGAACAACGAACAAATGAATGGTATCTATTCAGGTATAATTTATTGACTGCAAGTAATATTTGGAAAGCTTATGGTAGTGACAGTACTAGAAATCAATTAATATATGAAAAATGTAAACCTATTAATTTAGATAAATACAATAGTGTTAATATGGATTCTTCATTGCATTGGGGTCAAAAATATGAAGATATTTCAATCGAATGGTATGAAAAGCAATACAATACAACCATTACAGATTTTGGCTGTATACCACATTCTGAATTATCATATATAGGTGCTTCACCTGATGGAATTAATACTAATCCTAAATCGGATAGATACGGTAGAATGTTAGAAGTTAAAAATATTGTTAATCGCGAAATAAACGGAATTCCGAAAATGGATTATTGGATACAAATGCAAATACAAATGGAAGTATGTAATTTAAATGAATGTGATTTCCTAGAAACAAGATTTATAGAATATGATAGTTATAATTCATTTATAAATGATGGTGATTTTAATACAAGTGAAACAAATAATACTAAGGGAATAATAATTTGTTTTATTAAAGACGAAAAACCACTATATGTTTACGCTCCTTTATATATTCAAAAGGAAGAATATGAAAAATGGGAAGAAACTGTATTCGAAGAACATAAACATTTAGTGTGGTTAAAAAATATATATTGGAAATTAGATGAAATTAGCTGTGTATTAGTATTACGCAATAAATTTTGGTTTAATTCAACAAAACACATGCTATCTGATTTATGGAAAAATATAATTTACGATAGACAACACGGATATGAACACAGAGCACCAAAGAAAAGGAAAAAACACCCTATTACTAATGAAGTGAAATGTAATATTTATGTAGAAAATAATCTAGAAAACAAAGTAGAAAATGTAGTGGAAAATGTAGTGGAAAATATTGTGATTAATACACCTGATACTAGCAGTGAAAATAGTGTTAAAAATATCAAAAATGTTACCACAAACACAAAAAACACAGTAATAGTTATAGATATTTAATACTTTTATAAATATTAAGAACTACTATTTAAAATTTACTCATAGATATATCTATATATGTCTGAACAAGAAATGAGGGTGCAAAAAAGAAACGGCGAGTTCGAAGATATTTCCTTTGATAAAATATTAAAACGTGTTAAGAACTTAGGTAATAAAATGGAACCACAATTAAAACTAAATTATAGCCCTTTTGTTATGGATGTAATTGAACAATTGTATCCCGATATATCTACTACTAAAATAGATGAACTTACAGCCGAACAATGCGCCTCATTGTGTACAAAACATCCCGATTATGGATTACTGGCTAGTAGAATTATTATATCAAATAATCATAAAAATACTATTTCTTCATTTAGCGAGACTATGGAGAAACTATATAATTTTAAGGATGTTCACAATAATAATATCCCTATAATTGATACAAAAATTTGGAATATTATTGAAAATAATAAGGATTTTTTTGATTCCATTGTGGATTATGGTAGAGATTTTGAAATTGATTACTTTGGATTTAAAACGCTCGAACGGGCATATTTAATGCGGGTTAATAAAGTTGTAGTTGAACGTCCACAGCATATGTGGTTGCGCGTTGCAATTGGTATTCATTTTGATGATTTAAATTCAGTTAAAGAAACCTACGATTTAATGTCACAAAAATATTTCACACACGCTACCCCTACATTGTATAATGCAGGAACCCCTCGCCCTCAGTTAAGTTCTTGTTATTTACTATCTATGGAAAACGACAGTATTGATGGTATATATAATACACTCAAGGATTGTGCCAGCATATCCAAGTGGGCCGGCGGTATCGGTCTTCATATTCACAATATAAGAGCAACGGGCAGTCATATTAGAGGAACAAATGGAACCTCAAATGGGATTGTTCCAATGTTACAGGTTTTTAACAAGACCGCGCGATATGTTGATCAGGGTGGTGGTAAAAGGAATGGATCATTTGCTATTTATCTAGAACCTTGGCATGGTGATATTGAAGATTTTTTGGATTTGAAGAAAAATCATGGTGATGAAGAATTGCGCGCTCGTGATTTATTTTATGCACTGTGGATTCCATCGTTATTCATGGAAAGAGTTGAAAAAGATATGGAATGGTCGTTATTTTGCCCGGACAAATGTCCTGGGCTATCCGATTGTTACGGAAGTAATTTTAACGAATTATATACAAAATATGAATCGGAAAACAAAATGATTAAAAAAATTAAAGCACGCGATTTGTGGTATAAAATTTTAGATTCACAAATGGAAACCGGAACTCCTTATTTGCTCTATAAAGACGCAGCCAATGAAAAAAGTAATCAGAAAAATTTAGGTGTTATTAAGTCTAGTAACTTATGTACAGAGATTATTGAATATAGTAACGATACAGAAACAGCTGTATGTAATTTAGCCAGTATTGGACTAAGTAAATTTGTGAATGATGATAAAAGTTTTAATCATAAAAAATTACACGAAGTTACAAAGGTAATAACTGGTAATCTTAACAAGATTATTGATGTTAATTTTTATCCAACAGAAAAAACACGCAGAAGCAATTATTTACACCGCCCAATTGGTATTGGTATTCAAGGATTGGCAGACACGTTTGCTATGATGGATGTTGCTTTTCACAGCGATGAAGCAAAACAAATAAACAAGGATATTTTCGAAACAATTTATCACGGAGCATTAGAAAAGTCAAATGAAATGTCCATCGAGCGTGAAATAGATATTAAATTACTTCAAAGCTACAAAGATAATGATATTGAAATTTTTAAATCAGACGATAAAGCTTGTCGTGAGTATATTAATGTTTCTAAACATTACAAAGAAATTATTGATCGCGTAAAACCTATTAGAGGTGAAGTATATGCTTCAGGAACAACTACACTTGGTTCTTATTCCTCATTTGCTGGTTCGCCTGCATCAGAAGGAATATTACAATTTGATATGTGGAATGTTACACCAAGTGATAGATATGATTGGAATACACTAAAAACAAGCATTAAAACATATGGATTGAGAAACTCATTGCTTTTAGCCCCTATGCCAACGGCATCTACATCACAAATATTGGGCAACAATGAATGTTTCGAACCTTATACAAGCAATATTTATACAAGACGAACAATGGCTGGTGATTTTGTAGTTGCTAATAAACATCTTATGCAAGAATTAGTTGACTTAGGATTATGGAATGAAGAATTAAAAGACAATATTATAATTAATAAGGGTAGTATTCAACAAATTGATGGTATACCCGACAAGATAAAAGAAAAATATAAAATTGTTTGGGAAATACCTATGAAACACCTAATTGATATGTCAGTTGATCGTGGAGCATTTATTTGTCAATCACAAAGTCTTAATCTCTGGCAGGAAGACCCTAGTTACAAAACACTAAGCGCAATGCATTTTTATGGTTGGAAAAAAGGTCTTAAGACTGGTATTTATTATTTACGAAGGAAACCAAAACATCAACCCCAACAATTTACTATAGACCCAACCAAAATACACAACAACGAGGAAGTCTGTGAAAATTGTTCTGCATAGTTTGTATGTATTTACTTTTATTAATTGTATAATTTATATATTTTTTTAACTATAGAACATCCATTAACAAGAATATCTACATTATTCGTTATTTTATAATAACAACGAAGACAAATTAAAACATCTGCCATCGAATCATGAACATTTTCAGGATAATCTCCAAACAAATAATTATGCAATTCGGACAATGTTGGATATTTGTAATATTTTTCTCCATTCCTACCTACCTTTTCTATTTTACACAACGAAACGTTGTTTTTCATAGAACAATATTCACGAACTCCTCTACCAGAACTGTTTGTAAATTTTTGATTAATATTTAATCTCACACATTCAACCATTACCATTTTCTTGTCAAAAGATAAATTATGTGCTACAACTAAATCTGTATTTTCTAACACCATATTAAAGTCATTAATTGCATTTCGAATATGAATACCCTTTCGCTTTGAAAGTGTTCTAGTTATTTTGTGTAATTCAATGCTTTTCTCGGAAATTTCTACATCATCTTCCAATCTAACAATATTATCAACACAACACAACACCTTATTAATATCAGTATCATATAATATATAACTAATCTGTATTATATGAGGCCATTTATCAACGTCGCGAATAGACGCATTTCGTTCACTTGGTAATCCAGTAGTTTCAGTATCAAAGACAAGTATCTTCATTTTGAAATAATAATAAAAAAGATAAATATATTCAATTTTAATTATAATTTTATTATAATTTTTAACTCATCACTATTTTAAAATTAGGGGTGGTTATGTATTTTTTATATTTTTCATTTGCATTTTCTATCTCATCTACTGAATATCTATTCCATGAATTATCACTACGTGTTAATTGTGGTTGGTCGAGTGTTGTTGTATTTGTAATTATTGAGTTATATAATATATTCTCATTCCAATTTATATCTTCACATATAATTTCATATTTTAAAGATATAAAATTATTTTCTGTTTTATTTTCAGTGTAACCAGCCATTTCCAGTAAAGGCGATATCTTATTATCATTATCTACAATGTTTTCTTTAATTCTATCATACACATTATTTAAATATTCAGGTTTACAATTTCTATAAGCAACCACAAAGTCCAAGTCGCAATAGTCCATATTATAAATGGTATTATTTTCATATTCAATTAATCTCTCTCTTAGCATATCTATTGTTAAATGTTCCTCTGGGCAAAAATTACTGTCTCGACGCGGTAATTTAATAACCAATATATCTAATTTATAATTTTCTTTTATTTCTTGTTTAAACCAACTAGAAGATAAATATTGTCCCGATAAATGTTCACCATCATATGACATCACAAATGGTTTAAATATACATTCCCAATCATTATTATTTATCCTATACATCAAATAATAATTACATCCATCAAATACTTTAGGATTGTTACTGTTAAATCGTTCCATTTGTTTGTATTAAAAAATATTATTTATATTATTTCAATTTTAAACTAATTATTTATTTAATGATTTAGTTTAAAATTAGTTGTAATTTCTACACATACCAAAAGTTTTTCTATGAAATTCACTAATTCCATTTTGTGATATCCCATCTCTATGTGCTTGTGTTCCGTAACCTTTATTTTTTGATATTTGATAATATTCGTCCAAATAAGGATTATTTTTACAAAGTTCTTCAATATATTTATCCCTTTCATATTTCGCTAATATGGAAGCCGCCGCAATAGATGTGTATTTATTATCACCTCCTTCAATACAAACGTGTGGAATTTGAATTATACCAGTTTGTTCATCATATCTTGTATATGGTTTAAAATTATTACCGTCTATCAATAGTTTATATGATTCATTATTGTATCTATTAATATGATTATTAATTAAGTTAGTAATTGCACTATGCATTGCTTTATGTGTAGCATTTAATATGTTAATTTTATCTATTTCTTGTTCAGTTGAGTATGAAACACTCCATGCAATTGCACTTTCCTTTATATAATCGGCCGCCTCGTTTAATTTTTTTTTTGATGAAAATCGCTTACTGTCTTTCATTAAAGCATGGTTGAAATCATCTGTTTTGGGTAAGATTACAGCCCCTGTATATACGCGACCTAACATAGGACCACGCCCTGCCTCATCAACACCTATTTCTAATAAGTCATCATTATTATAATATTTATTTAATACAATTTTATTGCGCTTTGTAGCCATTTAATATAATTAATTGTCTATTTTTAAATTCAATATTTTTATATTACTACAAACTTTTTTCCGTATATAGTCTATACAATGAAATTGAATGCATTAATTATTTTTTTTATAATTTTAGCATCATTATTATTATGTAATTGTTTAGGAGGTTCAATGCGCGAAGGATTAGATAATTTGTCACACATAGATTCAGAACAATATGTAAGAGAACATCGTCGTAAAACAAACAACCAAAATACTAATAACGCAGATACTAATAACACAGATACTAATAATGTAGATACTAATAATACAACCCAAGATGGTGGGTTTGACGAAGGTAATGAAGCATCATATGGGTCCTTATTAGTAACTGGTAACAACGATGATAAATTTGAGAGTTTAGATGATAAAAAATCTGCTGTTCCAGAAGGCGACGAGGATCTTTATATGTTGAAATCACAAATGGTTCCTCCCGTTTGTCCAGCATGTCCCGAAGTAAAAGCGTGTCCAAGAGAAAAACCTTGTCCACCGTGTCCACCGTGTGCTCGTTGTCCAGAACCTTCATTCGAATGTAAAAAGGTTCCTAACTATTCATCGAAACGTAATGACAGTCTTCCTAGACCAGTTTTAGCTGATTTTAGTCAATTTGGTATGTAAAATTTAAAAAATAAATTTTATATTTTTTAAATTTTAGAAAGAACATTTTTTTGTTTTCTTTTTTAATGATTTTTTTTGTCTTCTTGTATTTAAGTTTTTAATTATAAATGGTGTATATGACAATTTTCTATTTGAACGTGTATATTTATTTTTAAAACCTGCTTTATTACTTTTATTTGTTCCCTTTTTAGTTTTCACATTTTTTTTACTTTTCTTTACTTTCCTTTGTTTATATTTCTTTTTTATTATTTGCATAGATTTATTAAGATTTTTAATAAAAGGAATATCTTTCTTTTTAATTATACCACCAAAAGGCTGACTCGCTGACTGTGGTGGTAGGCTATCATAATCCATTTCGTGGTCATAATATTCAAATATCTGTTGGCTAGCAGTTTGATCTTTAACTTCTTGATTCATATCATATCTTCCGGAAAGCCGTAAAATACCCTCTCTTATACTTTGATGTTCATAATATTCATCACCGCCCTCTTCAGTTAGATCTAAAGCATTTTCTAGATATTCAACCATAATATTAACAGACTCTTCAACATTCTCAAAATCTTCTTTGGCTTCATCACTCTCTTCGTATTCGTCTAGTAATGCATCTTCCTCCTGTTCTTCTGCATTTTCTAAATTCTCAACAGCATCTATAATATTACTCACATCTTGATGACTCTCAATAATATTTTCTTTATTTTCATCGAGAACATCCATATCTCTGGGAACATCATTTTTCAATTTTTGTGGTAAATTACTGAAATACTTAACCAAACCACCTCCCATTGCTAATGCCATTGACGATGCTCCTACTCCTGCATTATATGCAAACTCTGCTGTAGTACTTAATATAATTTTAATGACTCTCCATGTTTCTACTGTCCCCTTTTTTGTAAAATAATAGAATGTACATATTAAATTTGCTAATAAGTTAGAAATATAATTCCGTAATGATGTCAACAAAGAGGCAGCTCCAAGCTGTCCTGTTAACCAAACTGTATTTTCGTCAGTTCCTATTCTAGTTTGTATAAATCTCATTATATGTGAAATTACACCCCTCATTCTAGTCTCTCCTGAATGACAATTTTTGAATCCAACTAATCCAAGAGCGACATCGCTCATACTACTACACATATCTCTTCTTCCAGCTAAATCGGCTGCTAAATTATCTAATATATCAAATATTTGACCTAAAGCACTGAGTGTCAAATCATATTGTCCACCATATTCTGTATTTCTAATCCAATCATTTGCAGCTGTGGTCATTGACGGTGTTGCTGCTATTATAAAAAATGCTATTATATCTGTTTTAGTTCTTACTGTTCCACGCCAACCACCACACCCATCATCCGCCGGAGCAGCACCACCAGTATATTTAACCATTATACCACCTTTCATATTATTTTTACCACCTTTCATTATATTATACAATTAGATAAGATAATATAATGTAATCTATCTATCTAGTCTTAATACATTTTTTATCAATTTGCATTGTTTTACATTTTTCTTCTTGTGGAACTATTTTAATAACACATTTTGATTTTTTTCCATATAATGGTTCTGTGCATCCTTTTTCTTTCTTACGCGTTTTCCTAAAATTAAACATCTTTGGTTTTTCTTTTGTGCAACGCGAACGGAAATGTTCATATCTTTCACGCACTTCACCATAAGTTAATCCAGATTTCTTTTTTAGCATTTTATTAACAGTTTCGTGTAATTTATAAATATAACGTGAAAACGCATCTCTATTTTTCATATTACACATTTTTAAAGGGTGTGCTTTAAAATTACGCTTTAAATTCTCTCTACAATGTCCACACGGTAATACATTTTGCATATTTAATATGAATTTCATGTAGTTCTTCTTATCAATTGAAGTAGGTTTTACGGGATAATTAAAACTCATTGTATGTAAATAATGCCACATACTCGGACCCCACACAGTTGTTAGCATACCATCACCACTTGAATACTCTTTATTGTTATATACTTTTTTAGTTTTACTTTTTTTAGTTTTACTTTTCTTATTCTGTTTAGCGACATTATTTTTTCTTGTCTGTTTGTTCATATTAAAATAAGCAAAGAAAACAATTTATATTCTATTTGAAAGGTCTGTTTATAAAATTCGTTTTTAATATATCCAGTATTTCTTCATCAAAATCATAATGTTTATTTTTAATATTAAACCCTTTTATTTTTAAGACTTGTTTATAATAATCTATATCATTATTATAATCTTGTTTATTAATTTGTATTAATTTACCATCAAAAGATTTAAATAACATTAATATTAATATTAATATTTTTAATTCTTTATATTCGTTAATAATATTTCATAAATATTCTAAGTAGTTATATAATGAACGTTTTAAAAAATAAAAAAATATTAATTGTTATTGGATGTTCAGCAATATTTATTTGTGCCGCCATATTCGTTTTTTTAACATATGTTAAGCCAAAGTTAAATAAACAATATGTAGCAAATAAAGAATTTATCAAAACAGATTCAACTGTTAATAATCAGGCCGATTTATATTTCTTCTACACATCTTGGTGTCCACACTGTAAAAGCGCAAAACCAACATGGGAAAAATTAAAACAAGAAGTAGGAAATTCACAAATAAACGGAACTACTATAAAATTTATAGAAATTGATTGCGACGAAGATCCAGGAACAGCCGATAAATTTAAAGTTGAAGGATATCCTACAATTAAATTGGTATACAAAAACCAAATTATCGAATATGATGCGAAACCTGATGTAGACACATTAAAAACATTTTTAGAAAAATCAATCCAATGATAATAGAAATTCATCGGCCATTTTACACCCATCATCTATAATTTGTATTCGAAGATTTTCATCTTCTAATAAATCTATCCAACCCTTAAATCCATGTAAATTATTTACATGACATTTAACAACATTTGTTACTTGCTTATTTGTAACTTGATTATCCGTATTTTTAACATCTATTTCCTTTTTCATCTTCTTCAATAATACTATCAGGTAATTTATAATTGTAGAGTCTTCTGTTATTTTATTTTCTTCTCCTGGAAATTTAATATCAAACCCTAAGATTTCGCTTTCTTCATTGTTTTCCAAACAATCATTTATAGGAAAATTATTTAACAGGCCACCATCTATATAACATTTATCATCTTCTATTACCGGAGAGAAAATAAAAGGAAATGCCATACTCATAGTCAATCCATATATAATTTTCATATCTGGATGTGAAATATATGATATATCTAGTTTACTCATTTGTTCTCCATTCATTTCAGTAGAATAAATATGAATTTCTATATTGTTGAACTCATATAATTCTTTGAATGTTACATCTTTTGACAAATTTTTGGCTTCCAACAAAGGTTGTATTATATCGTTGATAAATTTCTCTCCTAGTAGCCCCTTTTTATTATATGCTTCTAATATCGTAGTAATCTCAACATCTATTATTTTTTTCCAAGGTCTTTTAATAAAATAATCATCAATCCAATCCCATTCATACCCTAATGATACCAGTATTCCCATATATGCACCAACCGATGTTCCATATATGGTTTTTATATCTTTTAAATCCCAATATTTTTCTTTATTAAGTTGTTTAGCTGCACCATATGATATTAACCCTATCGGACCTCCTCCACTAAACACCAAATGTTTAATAGTCATTAAATATTATGAATAGTAATATTTAATAACTTTTTTTCTGTAATATTTTTAATCATGGAAACCATTTTTACATTAGGCGACGAAACTGATGATGATTTGAAAATTAATTTAGATGATTTATACGAAAAGAAAAAATTGCACGACCTAAACACACTATCCATATATAACAAAATATTGGCAAGAATTCATAATAAAATCAATATTACTTCTAGACAACACACGACTAATCAATTTTGTTGGTATTTAATTCCTGAAATGATGATAGGTGTTCCAAGATATGATCACGGTGCATGTATTGCTTTTTGTATAGACAAGTTAAAAGATAATGGTTTTATGATTAGATATACACATCCTAATTTATTATTAATTTCATGGAAACATTGGGTTCCGTCGTATGTTCGCAACGAAGTAAAGAAAAAAACAGGTGTTAATATTGACGGATATGGTAATAAAATAATTAAGAACAATAATAAAGAATCAAATGACCCAAGTGATCCTAGTAAATTATATACAAATAATAATATTCCTGTAGAAAATAAAAAACAATACAAAGATATTAATTCATATAAACCTACTGGTAATTTAATTTATAATAAAGATTTATTAAAAAGAATAGAAGATAAATCTAAAATAAATAAATAAAAATATATTTGAAACTAAATATAAATCAATTATATTTTATCTTTCTTTATTCTATTTCATTATTACTGGATTTTGTTCGATTTTGTTTTCATTCTTATTAAAATTAAAGAAATTAGATTGTTGTTTATCTTCATTTCCTTTAAACATATCTGAACTACGGTCATCTAGTTTAGGCTGATCTAGTTTAGACTCATCTAGTTTAGGCTGATCTAGTTTAGGCTGATCTAGTTTAGGCTGATCTAGTTTAGGCTCATCTAGTTTAGGCTC
>CEQN01026491.1_pt1 | contig 21477 bp, 21 predicted proteins | sample 427011 | NCBI WGS metagenome assembly CEQN01 (sample SAMEA2621277, study PRJEB7988) | marine metagenome | biome: marine biome (ENVO:00000447); feature: deep chlorophyll maximum layer (ENVO:xxxxxxxx); material: "saline water (ENVO:00002010), including plankton (ENVO:xxxxxxxx)" | depth 120 m
GCATCTCTCTGGAGGAATGAAAAGAAGAATTCAGATTGCAAAAGCGCTTGTTCATGATCCTCCAATTTTAATCCTTGATGAACCAACTGCAGGTGTAGATATTGAATTAAGACATATGCTTTGGGATTATCTAAAAGAATTGAATAAGGAAGGTAAAACAATTTTATTAACTACCCACTATATTGAAGAAGCTGAAAAACTTTGTGATGAAATTGCAATTATTAATAATGGAAATATTATTAAACAAGGTGAAACAAAATCTATTATTAAAGAAGTAAGTTTAAATACAATTGAAGTTGAAGTGGATAAACCAAATAACATCAAGCTTCCAGATAATTTTGATTTTTTAGTAAATGATAATATTATAAAAATTCAAACAAAAGAAGTAAATAAAGAAATAACAACAATAATCAGAGAAATTGAGAAAACAGCTAACATTAATAATATTAATATTATTAATAGTTCACTCGAAGATGCATTCCTTAAACTAACAAATAAATGAGTTTAGAATTTTTAACATTTTTACGTAGAGAGATATATAGATTCATGGTGCTCTATAAACAAACTATTGTTCCTGCATTATTATCTTCATTATTATATATTCTTGTTTTTGGAGAAGCACTAGGTAATAGAATAGGACCTTTAGAAGGACAAAGCTATATGAGTTATATTGTTCCAGGTTTAGCTATGATGTCTGTTATTACTCAAGCCTATCAAAATAGTGCATCTAGTATAATGCAAGCAAAATACCTAAAATTTATTGAAGATATATTAATTGCACCTTTAAGTGGCCTACAAGTTAGTTTAGGGTATATAATTGGTGGAGCAATGAGAGGATTAATATGTGGATTAGCAATTTTAATAATGTGCATTGTCTTGTCTAACGTACCAAATGCACAAGGTGATTTTAATATACAAAACTGGCCACTAACTATATTATATCTTCTAACTGTTTCATGGACATTTTCTGCATTTGGAGTTATTATTGGCGTAATTGCAAAATCATGGGATGAAATTGGAAGTTTTTCAAATTTTATATTTATGCCCATGACTTTTCTAGGTGGAGTATTTTATTCAGTTAATATGCTATCTGAACCTTGGAGAACTATTTCATATTTTAATCCTATATATTGGATGATTAATGGATTAAGATATTCAACGCTTAATATTGGACAAAATTCAAATTTAATTTCATTAATACTTTGCATCATGTTTAGTATCTTGTTCACTATAATAGCTGCGTATATGTTTAAAAAGGGATATAAAATAAAATCATAATATTATTAATATATCGATTATATTAATAATTTATGTTAATATTTAAAATATGCTAAAAAAATATAAAAATAAACAGCTTACAAAAGTAATTCTAACTATTCTAATTATTTGGACCTTAGGAGCTTTAATGATATCAGCCATTGAGCCTGGATCATTTAAAAAAATAAGTAATTCTCTATGGTGGGCAATAGTTACAATGACAACTGTTGGTTATGGAGATATGGCTCCCACAACTATTCCTGGAAGAATTTTAGCTGTATTTATAATGTTAACTGGAATTGTTTTAGTAGCTATTGTTACTGCTACTATATCTTCATCATTTATAACAAAAAAGATAATGGAGGGAAAAGGCTTGGAAAAAATTAATTTAAAAAATCATATCATTGTTTGCGGTTGGAATTTAAATATAATTAATCTATTGAAAGGATTAATTAACTCATTAAACAACAAACAACATGAAATAGTTTTAATAAATGATCATCATCAAAATGATATTGATAATATCATGACATATTTTCAAAATAATAGTATAAAATATGTAAGAGGAGATTATGCAGAAGATTCAATATTAAATAAAGCAAATGCACATCAGGCTAGCTATGCTGTCATTCTTAATGATGCCTCTAATAATAATGATGAAAAGGTAATTTTAACAACTCTTACTTTAAAAAAACTGTCTAATAAAATTAAAGTTATTGCTCAGATTAATGATAAAAATAAAAAACCATTTTTAAAAAGAGCAAATGCTGATGCGATACTAAGCGGCGATGACTATAATTCTTTTATGGCTATATCACATATTTCTGAACCTAGCAGTGCTCAGGCAATAAAAAATATTATTGATACTTCATCTGAAAATTCTATTATGAGTCAACAAATTCCAAATGAATATATTGGTAAAACTTTCAAAGAGCTTCACTCATTTTTTCTAAATGAGAATGGAACAATTTGCTTAGGCTTATTTAATAAGCAAGAAAATATGGGCATTTCAGATATATTATCATCTGATAATTCAGCATTAGATCAATTTATAGAAAAAAAATTAAAACAAGCAGGTCATTCATTAGAAGAACACAATAAAGTTAATATAATTTTAAATCCAGATAAAAATTATACTATTCAAAAAGGGCAAGGAGTAATACTTTTAAAATGAACAATATATTAGAAACTAAAAAACTTGAAAATTATCCAATATTTAAAAACTTAGATGAAAATGAGGTTCAAAAATTTTCTTCTAAAATAAAATTAAAAAAATATAATAAAAACGAAATTATTATTCAAGAAGGTGATGAAGGCGATTCCATTATTTTCTTAATTGATGGAGATATTAATATATCTCAGGCTCTCACCCTATATACTAATAAAGATAATAAACTAGATGATAGAGAAAAAGAGATAATACGATTATCATCAAAAAATAATAATATAAGTCTAGGAGAAATATCTCTATTTAGTATTGAAAAAAAGAGAAGTGCAACAGTTAAAGCTATAAAGGATTGCCAGATTGGTATTTTAGAATTTGATGATTTATTTAAAATCTGTAATAATAATCATACAATTGGCTTTAAAATAATGCAAAACATCTCAAAGATAATAACAGAGCATTTAATAAAATCAAATCATAAAGTTCTAAAATTAACAACAGCATTTAGCTTATTAATTGATAACTAATAATTGTTAACTATGAGTATTAAACATGCAATTATTATATTTGGGAGTTTTTTAATAACAACTTCTACATTTATATATTTAATGATTCTAGGAGATATTGAAGAATTTATAAACCAATTAAAATGGATTTTAAGATTTATAACGCCATTAATAATCATACCCTTAATTTTTATAAGTATAAGAGATAAAAAATAAATATTACATTAAATTTTTAATATCATTATAAAAAACAAATACAAATAAAAGCATAAGTAAAATAAATCCAAATGTTTGAATACCATATTTAATTTTTAGTGGAAGTTCTCTACCAATTGCGCCCTCAATTAAGGCGATAAAAACATGTCCTCCATCTAAACCGGGGATAGGTAAAATATTAATAATTCCTAAATTAACACTTATAATACCCATCAACATAATAAGAGCTAAAATTCCACCATCTTTTGCAGTTTGACCAGCAACATTAGCAATACCTAAAGGTCCAGATAACTGATCAAGTGAAATACCTCCAGATATTAGAGAATATAAACTAGATAGCATTAACTCAATCCATTTGTAGGTTTGTTGGCACCCCATTAGAATTGATTCAAAAAAACCTACCTCGATACTATTATAATAAGGAGATATACCAATAATACCAATTTTAGTAATTTTATTATCTTTAAAATCTTGAATTGTTTTAGTAACTATATCTTTCGTGTATTCTGAGTCATCCCTTATCCATTTTATACTAATTTTTTCACCTGGATGAGAATGTATAATATTTGTTAAATCAGCCCATGAAGAGACATCAATACCATTAATCTGGATTATTTCATCTCCAGATTGAAGGCCAGCTAAATATGCTGGAGATTTTTTCTCACTATCAATACTTTCAACAACCTCACTTATAATTGGCTCATCAATAATTTCTAAAGTACCATTAACAAATGTAAATACAGAGAAAACAACTGATGATAAAATAAAGTTCATAATAACTCCAGCTGATAAAAACCATATTTTTTGAACTGTATTTTTTGATCTAAACTCATACTCTTTCTGTTCAAAACTTTCATCCATACTTTCATCTAAAATACCAGCTACTTTTACATAACCACCAAGTGGAAATAAACCAATACCATATTCCGTTTCACCATATTTCTTTTTAATACCCATTCCAAAAATATTAAATCCAACATAAAATTTCTCTACTTTTATACCAACTGATCTAGCTGCTAAAAAATGTCCCAATTCATGTAAAAAAACTGGCAGACCTATAACAACCATAAATGATAATAAATAAATCATTTTCTTATAAACTCCTTTAAATTATTTTTCACTGAATGAGTAATTCGTTTTATCTCACTTAAATCTGGATTATTAATATATTCATGTTTATCTAAAGATTTTTCAATTAAATCTGGTATTTGATTAAAAGTAATTAAATCATTAAGAAAAAAATCAACACATAAATCATTTGAAACATTTAATACCGCAGGATACGAACCACCTAGCCTAATTGCTTCAATAGCTAATTTGACGCACCTAAATTTTTCTAGATCAACCTTTTTAAAAGTTAGATTAGAGAATTCACTAACATTAAAATTCAAATCTTTTAAAGTATATCTTTCAGGAAATGATAAAGCAAATTGTATTGGTAACCGCATATTTGGAGAAGATAATTGAGCTTTAATTGAACCATCTTTAAATTCAACCATTGAATGAATTATTGATTGAGGATGAACAACTATCTCTATATTTTCAATAGGTATGCCAAATAACCAATAGGCCTCGATAAATTCAAATCCTTTATTCATCATTGTTGCTGAGTCTATAGATATCTTCTTGCCCATTTCCCAATTAGGATGTTTAAGAGCTTGCTCTTTAGTAATATTAGGAAAATCATCAATTGATAACTCTCTAAATGGACCACCTGATGCAGTTAAAATAATTTTTTTAATATTATCTTTTACTTCTCCGATAAGACATTGCCATATAGCACTATGTTCACTATCTACAGGAAAAATATTTAACTTTTTTGACTTAGCTATATCCATTACAAGATGTCCAGCTTGCACTATACTTTCTTTATTTGCTAAAGCTAAATTAATTCCTGATTCTAAAATTTTCAATGTTGGTTCTAAGCCATTAAATCCTACAATTGAATTTAAAATAATATCTGCTTTTGTATATGAACATAATTCTAACAATCCTTCTCTACCAGTTAAAATTTTTATTTTATTACTTTCTTTTTTATCTATTTGATTCTTATCATAAATATGAATTAAATCTGGATTGAATTCTAACGCTTGTTTATATAATTTATCAAAATTTGAATGCGCTGATAAAAAAACAACATTAAACTTATCTGGATGCATTCTAACTATATCAAGAGTCTGAGTTCCAACAGAGCCAGTTGATCCTAAAACACCAATATTTTTCATATTTTATAACCTAATTTTAAAAATGGTTGAGAATATCTATCATCGTCATTATATATATTTATTCCTAGATTTACAAAAAAATTTTTATTTATCTTTTTTATAATGCTTAAACTTAAAAACCTATTTGAATCTCGCTCATCTTGAGATATGTTATTAAAAATATATGAATATGAATATAACAAAATATATTTTTTAATATTAAATTCTGATAAAATTGAGATTGACTTCCATTTATTATTAAAATCTGAATCAAATCTTTTTGCATAATAACCTAAATCAAAATAAATACTTCTGAAACTATTAATATTAAATTCTGATTTATATCCAAAATTAATACTATAAGTTATATTGATATTTTTATCTGTTGATGGAGAGATTGAACCAGAAAAATATAAATTTTCTGAAAACCAATGACTTGTGCTAATAAAAGTATTTAACTTTTCATTAACTTCAAAGGATTTTAATGCTATACTATTTTTAGCTATTTCAGAAGGGATAACATCGATATGTACAAAATTATAAGAATAATAATCATCACCTAATGCAAAAGATAGATTAGAAATACAAAAACAAATAAAAAAAGAAAAATTAAATAATGCCTCTTTCACTATTTTCTACAAATGAAATAATTTTTTCAACTTCTTGTGTATTTTTATTTTTTGACTTAATCTTTTCAATTGCATCTCTTGTATTTAATTTAGAACGATATATATATTTATAAGTTAATTTAATCTGATTCCTAACATCAGAACTAAATTTTCTTCTTCTCAACCCTATACTATTAATTCCTGAATATTTTAAAGGTTCACCAGTTGCTAAAATATATGGAGGAACATCTTGGAGTACTACTCTTCCACCACCAATAAATGCATGTTCTCCAACTTTACAAAACTGATGAACAGGTGTCATACCTCCAACTGTAGCGTGATAATTAATCACTGAATGTCCTCCCAATTGAACACCATTTGCTAAGATAACATTATCATGAACAACGCAATCATGAGCAACATGAACGTAAGCCATTAATAAACAGTTACTTCCTATTTTAGTTTCAAAAAGATCATCCGTACCTTTATTTAATGTACAAAATTCTCTTATTGTATTATTATCACCAATTACTAAAGAAGTTTTTTCATTATCATATTTTAAATCTTGAGGAACTTCTCCTAATACTGAACCTTGATGAATAATATTATTATTACCGATTGTTGTATTTGACATAATATGAACATATGGCTTAATAATCGTTCCTTCTTTAATTATTACATCTTTTTCAATTATGCAAAATGGGCCTATTTGCACATTATCTTCAATCAGAGCATTTTTATGTACTATACTTGTTTTATCAATTTTAATCATTTTGAGAACTCATACTAGCCATGAACTCAGCTTTTGCTATAATTTTATTATTTACTTTAACAGATCCTTCGATAAAGGCTGTACCTAATTTGAATTTTAATAATTTAACTTCAATAAATAAAATATTACCAGGTAAAACTTTACTTATAAATTTAGAGCTTTTAATACTTGAAAGAAGCATAATATTGCCTCTTTCAAAATTATCACTATTATCAGATAAAAAACAACTTGCTTGAGCCATTGCTTCAACAATCAAGACTCCTGGCATAATTGGATTACTGGGAAAATGACCTTCAAAAAAATTTTCTTTAGAGCTTACATATTTTAGTGCGCAAACATAATCAGATGATTTTGCAATTATACTATCAATAAATAAAAAGGGTTCTCTATGTGGAATAACTTTTTTTATTTCATTTTTATTTAATATAAATTTTTCTTTAACTAATGAATTTAACATTTTAGTAATTTCTACATTTGACTGATGACCTCCTTTAATAGAATGAATACGGCCTATTAAAGAATATCCTAACAAAGAAAAATCACCTATTAAATCTAATATTTTATGACGAGTAGGTTCATCTTCATGCCTAAGTTTTTTATCATTTAGAACTAATGTTTTGCAATCTACATTAACATCACAATCAAATACTTTACCAACTTTTATAATTTCATCTTTATTTTGATTTTCATCTAAAAAAATTAAAGCATTGTCAAAATTTCCTCCTTTTATCAAACCTTTTTCTTTTAGATAAATCAACTCATTTAATGAACAAAAAGTTCTAGATGAGCTAATTTGATTTATATAATCATTTTCTGAATTAAATATAAATGATTGCCGCCCAATACCTCCAAACCTAAAATCCGCATCATATTGGATAGATAAACTATCTGAAGGATGAATTTCAATTCTAACACCATTATCTTTATTTTCATAAACTACGGGTTTAATAATTTTAATATATTTTTTAAGCTCTGATAACTCTTTTACTCCTACATTAAGAATCTGATTAACAAATAATCTGCTGCTACCATCTAAAATAGGAGGTTCAATATTATTAATTTCAATTACAGCATTATCAATACCTAAACCAGTCAAAGCAGACATTAAATGCTCAATTGTAAATATTTTAATATTATTTATTCCAATTGTTGTTCCTCTATTGCATTCAACAACATTTTCAATAGATGCCTTTATTTTAACTGGTTTTACAAAATCTGTTCTTAAAAAAACTATACCTGAATTTTCACTAGCTGGTTTAATTTTTATCTTTGATTTTTCTCCAGTATGTAATCCAACACCCTCTATTTCTAAATCATCTAAAATTGTTTTCTGAAATTCAATCATTAAATTTTTATTTTTTTTAAAATTGATGGGAGTTTTTTTACTGAGGCATCTTGTCTTAGCCTTTGTTTATGTCTTACTGCGGGATTCCCTGAATAAAATTCATTTTTATCCATTGAGGTAGTTATAAATGATTTAGCGGCAATAATAGAATTTTCACCAATTTCCACATGATCAATAATCCCAGTTTGACCTGCGACTGTAACATTTTTACCAAGTTTTGTACTACCCGCTATAGCAACTTGTGCAGCAATAATACAACTTTCACCTAATATTACATTATGTGCAATTTGAATTTGATTATCTAGACGACAGTTATCACCTATAATTGTATCATTGATAGTACCTCTATCAATACAGCAATTAGCACCAATTTTAACATTATTACCAATTTTAACATTACCAATATGAGGTATAGAATGATTTTTATTTTTATATTTAATTAAGCCAAAACCATCACTACCAATAACAGTACCTGAATCAATTTGACAAGAATCTCCTATAATTACATGGTTATAAATAACTACGTTTGGATATAATATAGTATTATCTCCTATAATTGAAAAATCCCCAATATAGCATCCTGGAAAAATTTTACATTTTTTACCAATTATAACATTTTCTCCAATTGTTGTATTTTCTGAAACTATAGTTTCTTTACCAATATTTAAGCTATTCTTTGTGATTACTTTTTGAGTTGGATTTAAATAGTATTTTTTAATTCTTAATAATTTCATAAATGCAATTGAAGCATTTCCAACAACAATGAAAACTTTATCTGAAAAATTTTTAATATCTAAATTTTTACTAACTATTACAACAGATGCATTTGTTTTTTGAAGGTATTTAAGGTATGGTTCACTTTGTATATATGACACACTACCCTTAACTCCTATTTCAATATCACAAATACCATTAACTTTAAAAGCCTTATCACCAATTATCTTACCATCTATTTGTTTGGCTATTTCACCTGCTGTGAGTAACATTGTATATCCCTTTAATTAGATGGGCTAGCATCCTCAACTTTAATTTTCTTTAACTCTTCTAAAACATCTGCTGTCAAATCATTTGCATCTAAAGCATAAACTATTGCACCATTTGCTGCATCAAAGATATAATCATAGCCTCTTTGCTCTCCAACAGTCTTAATTGCTCTATCAATAACAGATAAAATAGGCTTCAAAAGCTCTTCTTGCTTCTTATACAAACTTCCTTGTGGTCCTAAATGTTCTAATTGAAACTGCTCAATATCTCTTTGTTTATTTTTTAAATCTGTTTCCATCTTAACTACTTTATCCCTACTTAGAATGATGCTACCTGTTTCAATTGCTTGCTTTAAGCTGTCATAAGAAGTCATCTTCTTTTTATATAGTGATTCTAAACGCTTTTGTTCTTTTTCTAACTCAATATTCATTTGCCTTACTTCTTCATAATTATTCATAATTTCAATTGAATATATATATCCTATCTTTGTTTCTGATAAAGAAAAAGATAATAAAATCAATATTACTAAATAACTAAATTTACTTTTCATTTTTTAATCTCCTTTTTTAATTCATTGGCATGCCAAACAACAAATGATGCTCCCAGCCAAATGGCTCATTATATCTTGAATGAGATGGGTCATCATAGATACTATCAAATCCATAGCCTACATCATAACCTAAGGTACCTAACATAGGCATATTAATTCTAAATCCTAAACCTAAAGATCGCTTTAATTTAAACATATCAACTGTATCAAAGTCTGTCCAAATATTACCAGCCTCAGCAAATAAAAGCATATATATTGTTGGAGAGTCTGAAAATTTAAACCTAAGCTCAGTTGAATATTTCATCATGACTTTACCTCCATCATAATTATAATAAGAACCAATATTCACCTTAGGTCCTATACCATTATCAGGATACCCTCTTAACATTTCACCTGATGGCAACCCACTTCCTCCTAATAAAAAACGTGCACTATATGGAATAAATTGATTTTCTTCTAATTCCATTAGTGCACCAAATTTCAAATTTTGATAAAATACAATTTTTGGTTTCAAACCTGTATACCAATCAAAACTAAATACTTGCCTATGATAATTTTCATCACCACCTAAAACACCCCCAGAATAAGTTCCAGTCCAAATAAATCTTGAACCTGCTGTTGAAAATTCAGGATGATTTCTACTATCTCTAGTAATAACTTGATTTATTGATACTCCTGATCTAGTAGCACTACCATTAACCGAATCAATTTCATTAACAATATCAGTACCAAAGTCTGAATATAAATCATTTAATAAACCTAAATATTCTGTGTTTTTTATACTTAAAGTCCAAGATCCTCTAAAAAAATAATCAGGCCAGTCAAACCTTCTTCCAAATAGAATAGAACCTCTATCAGAAATAATATCATACTTTAAAACATTGCTTGAACCCGTTCCTTGTTCACTGTGAGAATACGAAAATCCAATTGAGTTATTTGTATCAAATATTCTAGGTTCTCTAAAACTAACTGAAAAAGATTGAAAATCATTATTATTTGAATTGCTAGTATTGGTTGTACCACTAAATTGACTTTGGTTTTGTAGACCTCTGTTATAATTTATAGATAGCATTTGTCCTTTACCTCTAAAGTTTGCAAAATCAAAACCACCTCCTCCTGTCAAACCATAAACTTCATTATAACCCATAGAAAAATTAGCTCTTCCAGTTTCTTTTTCAATAACTTCGAAATCTACATCTACAAAACTTTGTGTATTATTTATTGTTAGAATTTGTGGATTTACACTTTCAAAATAATCTAACATAAAAATTTCTCTATAACTTTCTTCTAATTTTTTCATGCTAAAAGTATCTCCAGGATGTATTAACAATTCTCTTCTAATTACATTATCATGAGTTTTGTCATTTCCTGAAATAATTATTTTTCTAATTTTTGTCTTTTCACTTTCATTTATACTAAAACTAACATTCAATTTATTTGTTCCAACTGGTACAATATTATTTTTAATCTGAATAAAATAATAGCCTTCATCCATATACTTTGAATTTAGTTTATAAACAGCAGCTTTAAATTTCTCTTCACTAAACATCTCTTCCGAACTTAAACCTAATCTTTCTAGTAATTCTTCATCAGAAAAAATAAAATTACCCTCAAAAGTAAATTTGCTATAATAATTCTTTTCACCCTCATCAATATTAATATTAACTGAAATAGATTTACCATTATATGTAATCTCAGGCTCTAATATTCGGATATCTCTAAAGCCATTATTTTTATACAACATTATTAAATTATTTATATCATTATCTAAATCATTCTTACTATAATTCCCTTGCCAAAACTTATACCACTTTCTCTCTTTTATTTTTTCAAAACTTTTTAATATTTTGGACCTTGATATCGAATTATTTCCATTAATAGTAATTTTTTTTACCTTCATTTTTTTACCTTCATCAATTACTATATTTACAATTTTTGAATAGTTAGTATCATCATCTAATAATTTTATATTGATGCTAGATTGATGATAACCTTCTTCAATATAAAGATTTTTTATTACTTCTTTTAATGAATAAACTATATCAGGAGATAATCTTTGCGATTTTTTAAGCTCAATTTTTTCAAGAATTCTATTGTCTCGTATTTTTTTATTTCCAGATATTTTTATATCAGATACAATGGGAGATTCTAAAACATTTATCAATAAATTAACATATTTATCAGTTGAATTAACAATAGATATATTAATATCAGAAAAAACATTTAATTTCCATAAATTTTTTATAGCATTATTAAATTCATCACCTCTACTAATTTCTGTACCATAATCATATTTATTGTTATTGTTAACATCAGTATAAACTTCCTGACCATCATAATAGCCATTAGAATTTGAATCAATAAATGGTTCACTTGGCCTTAATCCAGAATTTCTATATATTTGACTTTCAGTAGCAGTAATTATACCATTAATATCAATATTATTTATGTATAAACTTTGACTATAGAAAAAAGATAATAATATTAGAAATAAAAATTTTTTCAATTTAATTGCTCACTAATTTGTCCATATCTTCTTTCTCTACTACTATAATCACAAATTGCTTTATCTAATTCTTGAATATTAAAATCTGGCCAATATAATTTAGAAAAATAAATTTCAGAGTAAGCTATTTGCCATAATAAAAAATTAGAAATTCTATACTCACCGCCAGTCCTTATCAACAAGTCTGGATCTGGAAATTTTGAAGTATATAAAAAATTATTAAAATATTTTTCATCAATCTGCATAACATCTGAATTAAGAATCTTGTTAATTGCACAAACTATTTCCTGCCTACTACCATAGCTTATGGCTAAATTTAATTGAAGGCCTGAATTTAATTTTGTTTTATCCATAACATCACTTAACTTTTTTTTAGTAATAATATCTAATTTATCCAAATCACCAAATACGTTGAATTTTATATCATTATTTAATAGCATATTAATCTCTAAATCTAAGGTTTTAACAAGTAGATTCATTAAAGCTAAAATTTCTGATTTAGGTCTACTCCAGTTTTCATTTGAAAATGTATACAATGTAAGGTATTTAATATCTAACTTGACACAATGTTCAGTTATTTCCTTAACTGTTTCAACACCTTTCCTATGCCCAACAACTCTCTTTTGATTATTATCTGACGCCCATCTTCCATTACCATCCATTATTATTGCAATATGATTAGGTTTATTTTTTTCGTTAAAAGTTTTAATTGAGTCTATCAATTTAATTTTGATTTATTATTTTATTAGAAATTTTTTCAAACTCATGATAATTATAGCTATTAGTTTCTTTTAAAACATATGGCGCTCCAGTATCTGAAGCAATCGATAAATTAGGATCTAGACTAATTTTTCCAAGAAGTGGGATTCCTAGCCTTTTACTTTCTATATTTCCACCCTCACCTTTAAATATATCAAATTCAACTTTAAATTCACCATTATTATCAATAGAAATATCATTATTATTTATAGATAAATTAATCTCTCTATTATTATGATAGTTCTTAATAAATCCATTAACACTAAACATTGACATATTTTCAATAATACCAATAATAGGAGTGTTGACTTTCTTAAACATATCTGAACCTTTTTCAACATCTATAAGTGATAAATTTTGTGGCGTAGTAACCATAATTGCACCTGTTAATGCAATTTTTTGAACAAGAGTTAATTGAATATCACCTGTACCTGGAGGCAAATCTAAAATTAAAAAGTCTAATTCTCCCCACTCCACTCGATCAAAAAATTGCTGAGTCATTCTAGATACCATAGGGCCTCTCCATATTGCAGGAGAATTATCATTATTTAAAAAACCAAATGACATAAACTTCATATTAAATTTTTCTATTGGGATTAATTTGTCATCAACTAAATTAGGCTGCTCCTTTATTCCTATCATCAATGGCAAACTAGGGCCGTATATGTCCAAATCCAAATAACCAACTTTATACTTCTTTGCAAGTTGACATGCAATATTCAATGACATAGTAGACTTACCAACACCGCCTTTACAGCTTGCTATTGCTATAATTTTTTTTATATTGAGAGAAGGATTTTTATTTGATAAATCCGAATGCTCAATAAAATTAATTTGAATATCTTTAAAATTATATTTTTGATTAATTAAATTAAAAATATCCTTTTCAATAATTTCTTTATGCTTAACATTATCTGTATTAACATTTAAAATAAAATTAATTTTTTCATCTTTAATTAATATATCTTTAATTATCCCGAAAGAAACAATATCTCTATTAAAATCAGGATATTTAATGATTTTTAAATCTTCAATTATATTGTTTTTAATATCTTCCATATTTGTAATATCCCTATTTAAAAAAAACAGCTACTTAAAAGTAGCTGTTTTGTAAATTTATTTAATTATTAAATTATCTTAACCTTCGTATTCTCTACCAAAATAATCATAATTTATTTTAATAAATTTATTCCATTCATCAGGCACAGCATCTTCCTCAAAAATTGCTTCAACTGGACACTCTGGTTCACAAGCACCACAATCAATACACTCTTCAGGATCAATATATAATTGTTTATCTGTAGGGTCAAAACCAGATTCTTTAGCTTCAGCACCTGCCCCTTCTTTATTATCAGGACCATGAATACAGTCAACAGGACAAACCTCAACGCAAGCTGTATCACAAGTACTAACACATGGATCTGCAATAATATAAGCCATTTCAAACCACCTTTCGCAAAAACATTAATTAATAATACCTCATAATTTAATAGATAAGAAAATAATGGTCAAACTAATTAAAAATTTATTTTTTACTAAATAATTTATAATTAAGTTAAAACTAGAAATATAAGTTATGTTTTGTATATTTTAAGAGTTTGATTGATTTTTTTTATTTTATTTTTTATTTAATTTTATATTAGTTCATATATAACAATTTTTTACTTCTTTCTCTTCAATAAAATACACAAATTCATTTATTTATAATTTCATATTTATTACTAAATATGAGGCGTATATGGATGTTAGTAAAGAGATTTTTATAAACTCAACAATTGGAAGTACTAGAATTGCTATTCTAGAAGAAAATACCCTTTCAGATTTACATATTGAAAGACCTGACCATGAGCGAATGGTAGGTAGTATCTATAAAGGTAAAGTTCAAAATGTTATCCCCGGAATGCAAGCAGCATTTGTAGATATTGGATACGATGTGAATGCATTTTTACCCTTTACAGAAATTATTGAAAAAAACTCAGTAAAAGAGAGTTCATTTGATAAAGAAAAGTCTAGTAAAAATATAAATGTAAAATTAGAAATAGGTGATGATATTATTGTACAGGTCATAAAGGAACCATTTAGTGGTAAGGGTCCAAGAATTACAACCGATATATCTATATCAGGAAATTTACTAGTACTTGTCCCTAATCAAAAATATATTGGGATTTCTAAAAAAATTAGAGATAAATATGAAAAATCTAGATTAAGAGAAATTGTTAAATCAATAAAACCAAAAAACTTTGGTGTAATAGTAAGAACAATTTGTACTGGGAAAAATCAAAAGACCATAGCAAATGATTTAAATAAATTAGTAAACGAATGGGCAAATACAAATTCTAGAATCCAATCTAATGATGCGCCATTTTTAGTTCACAATGACTACAATATTCCTAATATTATTATTAGAGATTTAATGGAAGTTCATTCAAATAAAGTTAATATTGATAATAAACCATTATATAAAACAATATACTCCTATATTAAAGAAACAAACCCTGAGCAAATTGGGAATGTTAAACATTATAATTCAAAAATACCAATATTTGATAAATATAATATTGAAGAACAAATATCTAAATCATTAAAAAATAAAGTATGGCTCAAGAGTGGTTCTTATTTAATAATAGATCATACAGAAGCAATGGTTGTAGTTGATGTAAATAGCGGAAGATTTATTGGAAAAGGAAGCCACGAAGAAAATTCTTTAAAAATTAATTTAGAAGCTGCTGATGAAATTACACGGCAATTAAGAATAAGAGATATTGGAGGTTTAGTAGTTATTGATTTTATTGATTTATTAAATATTAAAAATAGAAAAAAAGTATATGATGTTCTTAAAAGAAATTTAAAAAATGATAGAGCAAAAGTTTCTGTATCTGAATTTTCTGAATTCGGACTAGTCCAAATGACAAGGCAAAGGATAGGACTAAGCTTGCTATTTACTCTTACTGATAGATGTGATAAATGCAAAGGTTTAGGAAGAATCGATTCAAAAGATTCTGTTTTAACTAAAATAGAAAACTGGCTAAAGAGATTTAAAAATAAATTTTCGGATAAACGTCTAATTATATATGTAAATGAGACAATGAATGAATATATTCTTAATTCTAAAAAGAAAGTAGTTAATAAATTAATATTAAAAAATTGGATTTGGATAGATTTAAAAGTTGATGAAAAATTAACTAATAGTGAATATAGAATTTTTTCTAGGAAACGTAAAAAAGATGTCACAAATGAAGTTTAGCTTGGATAATTATATTTATTTTAAATAAATTAGCGGGCTTAAAAGGAGTAAATGATGTACGCATTAGTAAATTATAAAGGTGAGCAAATTAAAATACAAGAAGGGGAAAAAGTTAAAGTTCCTTTTCAAAAGGACCTCAAGGTGGGATCTAAAGTTGAATTTCAGCAAGTACTTTTTCTTGATGATGGAAAAACAAAAAAGGTTGGAAAACCTTATTTAAAATCAATTTCTTTAAAAGCAAAAGTTGACTCTCATAGTAAGGATTCAAAAGTAATTGTTTTTAAAAAGAAAAGACGTAAAGGTCATCAAAAGAAAAATGGTCATCAACAGCCTTTCACTTTACTACTTGTAGATAAATTTTCTTCTAAAAAATCTGCTGTAAAGAAAAAAACTGCAGCTAAAAAAAGCACTAAAACAGCAAAAAATAAAAAGGACTAAGTATGGCGCATAAAAAAGGAATGGGAAGTTCAAAAAATGGAAGAGATAGTAATCCTAAAATGCTTGGTGTTAAGCGTGCTGATGGACAAACAGTAACAGCAGGTTCAATTCTAGTTAAACAAAACGGAACCAAAATACATCCTGGTAAAAATGTTGGGAAAGGTAGAGACTACACTTTGTTTGCTTTAATTGATGGAAAAGTTAAATTTCACAGCTTAGGAAAAAGTAAAAAACAAGTTAGTATAACAGCGCTTTCTTAATTTTTTTTATTTAGATTAATATTTCTTTTTAAGCCCTTAAGCTTAGTTCTTTTAACAGCACTTTTTTTAAAGATTCTTTTATATTCCTTATCATCTAACTTATTCCAATCTGACTTTGACATACTTTTTATTTCTGGTCTCATCTCAAAAGATACATCGCTAGTTTTAATATGAAATTTTTTATTCCAGGGACATATTTGTTGACATATATCACAACCATAAATCCAATTGTCTAATTTATCAGAAAATTCATTTGCTATACTTTCTCTATGTTCAATCGTTAAATAAGAAATACATTTATTAGAATCTAATTGATAATCATCAATAATAGCACCTGTTGGGCAAGCCTCTATACATTTTGTACATGTTCCACATAAATCTTGCTTGAATGCCTCATCATATTCTAATTCAAAATCAATCAAAATTTCTGCAATAAAAAACCAAGATCCAATATTATTATTAATTAAATTTGTATGCTTTCCAATCCACCCGAGACCAGCTTTTTGAGCCCAATACTTTTCAGATATGGGTGATGTATCAACACAAACTCTAAATTCAAAATCAGGTTTTAAAGTTTTAATATATTCAACTATTTTATATAATTTTTTCTTTATTACTAAATGGTAATCATCACCCCATGCGTAATTAGAGATTTTATATTCTTGTGAATCTAAATCATTTTCATCTGTATAATAATTATATCCAACAGAAATAACTGATTTGACTTTTGGAAAATATTTAAAAATATTTTTTCGTTCTTCTTTTCTATTTTCAATCCAAACCATAGATGCATGATACCCGTTATCAATCCATTCATCTATTTCTTTTATTAAATCTTCTTTTCCAGGTTTGGCTATACCGCATAAGTTGAAGCCATTTTTAACTGCTTCTTTTTTGATTTTGGAAGATAGTTTACTTATATGCAATTTTTAAAATTAAAATCTTTCAAAATATGTAATTTTAATTTCTCTATTCATTGATTCAAAATCTTTTAATTCAACAACATATTCTACTTGAGAAGGATTATTTAAATTGATGGGGCCTTCTTCAATTGTTCCAATTTTATATTTATTATTTTTAAGTATATCATTTACATTGATTTCTAACATTAAATTATCTGTAGCAATCCAACGTAAACCAGCATTTAAATAGCCTTTACCATCTCTAAGAATACAATCTAAAATACAATCATCTGTATGTTCACCATCATCATTTCTTGCAAAATTATATTCCATTAAAAATGAAAAACTTTCATTGATTTCTTTATCTAATCCAAAAAATAAATTAAAATCTTCGTCTCCATCTTTTTTTTCAAATAAATTTTTATTTATACCTATATGAAATCCTAAATTGCCTAGCATATTCCAATTTCTACTTGCTAAAAAATAAACTCCCATTGCTTTTTGTTCATATCGTTGTAAAGAACTACTTGAAAAATATCTGCCTTTACCTTGAGTATCTAAACCAATAACAAATGCAGGCATAGTTTCTGTTTCATCATAAATTCTGTATTTTATTTGAATTTCTGGCATACTTTTATTTTTTTCAATATCATCTGAACCAATAAATCCTTGGATTCCATATGAAATTCCAAGCATAAATTTATCTGTTATTCCAAAAGAAAATTTCGGCAGTAGCCCCCCACCATTCATTAATGCTGTTTCTAAAGAAAATGTGCCTTTTGGAAGAGTCCCTGCTGTTGGCGTAGAAATTAATTCCAAGGGTGGATATGGTTGACTATCTTGACAGATAGTTATAGAAAATAAAAGTGTTAAAAATATTTTTTTCATTTAAAATAATTCAAATTTTATTTATTCATCATATAAAATATATCCCACAATAAGTACAATATCTACAATATTTATATTTTGATCTTGATTTGCATCAGCTTGACATAATTCTTGTGAATTTAAACTAGAATCATTTAAGACATAATTTAATATTCTAACTACATCTAATACATCAACTGTCCCATTTAAATTGCTATCACCAATTGGATTACATGATTCTTGATTAGATTCACCTGGAGAACCAAAATCACCATTTCCAATTGGAATTGTAGAAGAGACCCAGTTTTCTCCAAGGCTGTTATCTAAAATTGGATTTAATAACATCATACTAAAAGATTCAAAATTTGGAAAGGATTGATTATAATTATAGGATACCTCATCTAAAATTACGCCCGAAGGATGCTTAATAATTATTTCATCAAATAAATTACTTAAATAAAAATTGCTATATTCATAGTCAACCTCAATATTGCCATTTAAATCAAAATTTTGTGAAGAACCAAAGACAAGCAATTCATTAGGATTGATAATTATATGTTCAGATATAATATGTTCATCTAAATCGTTATCACTAATTATAAATCCAAATAAATCAACTGAATTTAAACCAATATTAATTATTTCAAACCACTCACCATTAGTTTCATTATCTAAGCCAGGATTGTTCATAATCTCATTAATAACAATTCCTGTTGGAATTTGGATTTCATTAAAATTTGCTTTCCAAAGCACTGGACGATGATCAGATATATTATTTTGGTAATAATTAAAACCAACATAATCCTCAATAATTATAGTTAAAGATTCATCATATAAAACTTGATCATATAAATTATCATTAACAAGAATATGATCAATATGACTTGGGTATGTTGGATATGACCAATTAGAAATTGGTCCTTCAGCAATTTCAAAATCTATAAATTGAACATTATCATTTTGAATTAAAGGTAATAAAGAATTATCTGAATCAACATCATCCAATGAATCATTATAATCTCCTGCAGCAATAACATTAATACCAGCGCTGGTCTGGTTATCAATATATGAAGATAATATCTGTGATGAGGCTAATCTTCTTTCAAAGCCATCATCACAACATTTAAAATGAACATTAATCATTTCAAAATCAATAAAAGAATCTCCACAGCTCCAAACTAAATTTGCACTTAATGGATACCTCCAAGCAAATTCATAGCCATAAGATTCAAATAATGTAGAATAATTAATTAAATTTAGGCAATCCTTTCTAAAAGCAATATCTAACCCGTACCATCCATCTTCATCTCCAGGAAGAAGAACAAATTCATATTCAGGTAGCATTTCTGTTAAAATCATTTTCTGTTCAAGGTCCCATACTTCTTGAAAATTAATAACATCAGGTAGCATGTCTGATATAATTTCTTCAACATTATTAATAGTACCTTGACTTATTGGAAACTGTTTTAAATTCCACGTCATAACTTCTAATTCATTCCATGAATTTATATATGGGATATTCCAATTATCTTGCTGTGAAACAACTACAACCGTATCTGCGGGTGGACATTCCTGCATGATAATAACTGAACATGAAAATAATAAAACTAGTATATTTCTAAAAAATAACATCATATATCCTTAATCCATTCAAAATCTACAAAAAAATATATATATTAAAAATTTATTTAAATGAAAATAAAACTGGCATATGGTCAGAAATGTATGTTTCATAAACATCAAATCCTCCCATATATTTATCAATAGGTATAGTTTTAACTAAATAAGATTTTTCATCATTATTAATTAAAGATTTTGTTACTAATATGTGATCAAGAAAGCTTACATAGGGCTCTTTAGGATATGAAGCTTGAGATATATCAAAAGTGATATCATATGTTGGAAAAATAAAGTTATCATCTAATAAAAAAGGCATAAAACAATGTTCATCCTCCTTATCTTTTAAATCATCATTCCAATCACCAAGTATAATATAATTTCCATGATCATTTTTCACTTTATCAACAACATAATCATATAGCATTTGAGAAGCTTTCTTTCTTCTTAAAAGACCTGAGTCACAACATTTCATATGCAAATTTATAATAGATATCTTTTTATTATCAGGCTTATATATTAAATCACACTGAATAGGAGGTCTACCTGCAAAATTATAATCATTTTCAGCATAAATTTCAGTTCTCTTAACAAATTTAAAAGAATCTCTTTTAAAAATAATTGCTTGATCCATAAATGAAGATTGTTGAGAAATAACAAAATCATAAGCAGGAAGTTTTTGCATCAATTTATCAAACCAACCTCTCTGCTTAATTTCCTGGAAAGCAATAATATCTGGATTTAAATCAGAAGCAATCTCAGATAGAGCGTCAATAGTTGAATCTCCAGCTGCTGGAAAAAATTCACAATTCCAAGTTATGATATCAATTCCATCAGTATTAATATTAGGAACATCCCAATTATTTAATTTAGTTTCTAAATTATTATCTAAATCAATATTATCAACGCTACCAATATCATCCCAGTTAATACTATATACTTTTTCTATTGCATCTAAATTTCTTTTTTTAATCCAATAATATTTTTCTTTATTAAATGAAAAATCATCAATAAATAATGTCTGAGTTATACTGTTTTCAACAGTATATTCATAACCAATAAAATGCTTACTATCTTTATCATAATTAAGCATAAAGTGACCAAATTCCGTACCATTACCATAGTTTTGAAAAGTATAAACATGGCTGTTGGTGTCATACCATGGCTGTCTATAACCTTTACTTACTCCACCTGAAATAATAATATCTGCTCCTGTTGAGTAATATCCTAGCGATAATGAATTTAATGGCTTTTGATTATTATCACTATCTAAACTA
>CEQN01080701.1_pt1 | contig 21442 bp, 19 predicted proteins | sample 427011 | NCBI WGS metagenome assembly CEQN01 (sample SAMEA2621277, study PRJEB7988) | marine metagenome | biome: marine biome (ENVO:00000447); feature: deep chlorophyll maximum layer (ENVO:xxxxxxxx); material: "saline water (ENVO:00002010), including plankton (ENVO:xxxxxxxx)" | depth 120 m
ACTACCCTCAGATAAATTAGTTAAACCTGTGGATATATTTTTCATGGCAGCTTTAAAAGAAGTAGTTTTACTTTCTATATCTGGATTTTCTGTCACGATAGATAAAATATTACCAACTCGTCTTTTTGTATCTAATGTCCAGTCTTGTCGACCTTCACCTGGCGCAATCCAATCATTCAAGGCATTAGATATACCTGCAACAGTGGCACCAGCAGAAAATATGGCCAAACCACCAGCTATTCCTAACATTACTCCATCAAACTTTAAAGTATCTGCGCCTACACCTGGTAATTGTGCTATACTTAATATATTTTTAACATTATTTACAACAGTTGTTGACCAATCATCATTATCGGCAAAATAATCTCCCAACATATCAGCGCCACTCGCAACAACGGCACCTGCACCAAAAGCAGCTAAACCATAACCCAATCCAGCTAAGGCTAAAACTACCGTACCACCCTCTTTTAATGTTTCAATTTTACCACCACGATCTTTGGATATATCTAATAAATTATTAACATTATCTCTAATTTTTTTACCGAAATCATCACCAGAAAATGCGAGTGCTCCACCAGCTGCAGCTCCGCCTACACCAAAGACTGCTAGACCTACACCTAAACCAATTAAAGCAGCACTTACACCAACGCCATCATACATTACACCTAATCCACCGAGTGTGTAATTATCAGCTATACTCAATAATGCATTAACATTATCTCTAACTTTTTCTGCCCAATCACCTTGACCAAAATATTCTACACCCGCATTAACTCCTGCAGCTGCTCCTGAACCAACCGCAAAAACTATTAAAGCTGCACCAAGAGCCTTAAGTGCAACTATTACTGCACCGTCACTAAATAACTGTTTTACGGTATCTTCTTTATATCTTTCACCTATTGAAAGTAATGTTGTAACATTATCTTTTATTTTACTTGCGTCTATTAACCCTAAAGCAGTAAGACCAATTATACCAGCTAATGCACCACCAGCCATACCACCCATTTTAAGTAAACCACCGAAACTACCAGCTATGGCACCAAGTATACCTCCTAATCCACCACCCAGTCCACCTCCAGTGGCTGAACTAGCTTGAGTTTTACCTTTAGTAGTAGTTGCTCTCTGATTTTTCTTTTCTCTTTTGGATTCTAAATCATCAGATGCTTGTAACAAAAATGCAGTTTCAAATCTACTAAACATACCAGATAATTCTTCAATACGCTTAGATGTGGTATCGTGACCTTCTATAATTGATCTTCTGTTGTTTTTTAGTTCTTCAACTACTGTTTTTAAATCCGACATTATCTGTTTGCCTTCATCTTTGCTCTTTCAGCTTCTAATTTTTGTTTTTCTAATTTAACATAATTTTGTAATAAACCTAAATATATTTCTCTCTCCCATGGTATCATCATCTCTATCTCATTTAACGAATATTTACAATGTTGCATTAAACTAAAATTTGTTTCATAAAAATTTTCAAGTGTCTCATGAGATAGAGTTAGGATAAAAAATTGGCCAATCCTTCCATATCACCTTTTATATTTGTTTTACAACTTTCACATTCCAATTCATAACTATGTTTTAATTTTGGTATACCGTCTATAAAATCTTTAACTTTACTAAATTGTTTTGAATCCATTGATTCAATAAATTCTGTTAATTCTTCTTGGTTCACTTCTTTTAAATTAATTCTTTCATCATTTGTTATCACAGTCTTAAATACAAAATTCATCATTTTAAACAATGTTTCTGATGCTGTTGTTTTTTGATCAATATTGGAATTTAATATATCACTAAATTTTGGATAATCTAATTCGACTTCTATATTATCTGTTAGTTTTACTAATTTATCACCTTTTGGTGCTTTTATTTGTATATCTTCAATATTAATTTCTATTGTATTTGTATGATCACAATGACCACATTTTACGCCAATTTTGGTTGTTTCACCCACACTTTTTGCTCTTAATTGTAAAAACATATATTCTATATCAAATGTGGATAGTTTACTTTCATTTACTTCATTATCACAACAAGCTTTTAAAGTATCAAGTAAAGATAATAATACTGTTCTATTATCACCACTTTCTGCTGCAATTAACATGGACTTTTCTTCTTTTATAAGAAAAGGTCTAAATCTAATAGTTTCTCCTGTCGATGGTATTTTCATCTCATACTTTGGTGTACTATTCAATTTGGGTAGTGCCATAATTTCTCCTATAATTTAAAACTAATTTGAGAACTACTGATTCTCTTAAAATTAGTATATGATAATGCGACGGTCATCTCAACCAATCCGTCTTGTTCGTTATTAAAATCTATCTGATTCATTGTAGTTGGAAATGCATCAATAAGTTCTACAGAATAAGTGCTTGTACTTACATTTACACCACTTCTGGCTGATAATGAATTTAAAAAACTTGTAATGTCGACACCAATAGGTATACGACCAACATTAATATCAAAAGCTGTAGTCGGTATAGAATTTCTAAGTTGATGGATTATCACTCTTTTTTGATAAGTTGATTTATATGCAGCAACTTGTGCATCTTCACCTATTATTATATCTTTCCATCTATCAAAATACTTTTTGGCATAATAATCATTTGTTAATAAAAAATTCATTTGAACATCATCTACAGCATATCCATATGCAATCTTTTCAAACTCCATACCAATTCTTCTGTCAACTGTCAGTATTTGTTTACTTGGTATTGTGGCTGATCTACATAATAAATTCATCGGTTCATTGGCTCGACCAAAACCTGGCAGAGGTGGTAATTCTACTAGAAAATTATTTGGTCTGGCTAATCCACCACGGGAAGAAACAATACTTTTTATTCTGTCTACTGATGCTGTCATAACATTTCCTGTGTATCTTTATAAACTTTACGTGGATCAGCGCCTTTAAAATCTGCCATGGGTAAGAATGCAGCAATTTCCCATTCTGGTTTATCAACTAATGCGAATCTACTTTTAACATGAGCGGTAAGATAATGTTTTTGTGCTGGCGCTAAATACTTTTGTGGTATACCACCACCGTTTCCTAATACAGCGTCCAAAAGTCTGGCTCTGGGTACAGGGTGTAAATAATGTAAATTAACTCCCATAAAACCACCTTTGGCAGGTCCAGTAATAATAGATAATGGAAATCCATCATAATATGGTAAAGTCTTTTTATGTTTTGCATCATAGAAAAACATATACAAATTTCCCACAGGACCTTTAAATGAAGTATCTACCCTTGTTGTTTGACTAAGAGCATCATCTTGCATAATATCTGTTCTATTTTTTATTTGTCTACCACGAAATAGTTGTCGCGCTTTCTTTTTAAACCATTCAATAGATTGTTTGGTCCGTGGAGTAATACCTGCACGAAATGCTTCTATCTCTAATTCTCTAAATAAACTTTCTCCAGCCATACTGTTATTTATAACTATTTTTTACGTTTTCTACTATACGGCCTTAATCGTTTCAATGGTTTAATTCTGCCAGGTACAGGTTTAGTTAACAAACCCATTTCTTGTAAAGTTTTTTCTGTCCATATTTGAAACTCCCACCCACGATCTTTACAATAATGTGTGGCTGCTTCCCATTTATTCATATTCTTTATATATGTAAATCCTTCTGCAATATACTTTTTAGTGCGTTTTGGACCAGTAGGTGGCGCAGTTTGTATTTCTGGTTTAATTTCAACTAAGATTGTTTTATCTTCAAATACTATTTTAATGTCAGGAAAATATTTGTGATACCTTTTATCGCCTTCATAAAAATATGGTACAATTACTTCTTCAGATGACCAGAATTTTACTTTGGGATTTTCATCGCACCATTTAAATACATTTCTTTCCCACAGTGATCTATAGATAACATTATCAAAGTCACCTTTATACTTATTTACATTCTTAATTTTAAACTTACCAGAATACGCCATAATACTATATAAATACTTTAAAATTATTTATAAGGATAAATCTAATGCCTAAAAATTCTAAACTAGGTCCCATAAAATTTCCGATTGATACACATCGACAACTTGGTTCTAAAATATCTTTTCAGGCTATAGAAGTTAAACCGCCTGAAGTTGATATTAAATTAGAAAAGTCTGAAACACATAAAGATATAGGTGTGGGAGCCTCTGCTGATGTTCCACGACCTGAAGGGGATTTAGGAGATAGAGTTATAGAAACTGCATCACAAGTAATAAACAAAACCTCTCAATTTTTTAAAGGCACTGGTGAAGCTTCAGCAAAAGCTGGTCAGAAAATAAATTTATTACGAGGTGAAAAAATAGATTTATATTTACCAGTGGCATATCAAGTAAACGACGCACTTCAGTACGATCATGCACAACTTGGTACGATTGGAGCTGGTGTGGCTGGTGCCTTACAAGCTGGTGGTGGTGTTCTTGCAGGAACTATGGAATCTATTAATGAGGGTTTTAGTTCCATAGGTGATTTCTTTAAAAGTGGTTCTTTTTCTGGTGTGGCTAGTAGAGTAGGCGCTGCCATGATTGGTGAAAAAATGGGTGGAAAGATTGGTGCAGCTTTAGGTATTTCTGCCAGAATTGCAATTAATCCAAATCTAAGAACTAAATTTAATGGTGTATCAATTAGAGAATTTACATTTCAATTTAAATTAATACCAAAAAGTCCAAGAGAATCAGTAGCTGTAAAAGATTTAGTAAAGTTTTTTAGATTTCACGCGTATCCAGAAGAAATACCAAGTGGTAGAGCTTTTTCTATAGCATTAGATTATCCAAATTTATTTAAAATTAGATTACTTTCAAATGTGGGTGGTAGATTTAAAAATGTAGGCACACCGATTAAATATTGTTATCTTAGAACAATATCTACTGTTTATAATCCAACTACACCAGTTTTACACCCAGATGGTTCTCCAACAGAAGTTGATTTAAATTTATCATTTACAGAATATAAACCGTTAAGCAGATATGATATAATGATAGAAGATAATAATTCATTATATGATGTTGAAAAACCATTAACTAAAGCTGATTTTGATGAGATTAGTAAACAAAATTTTGAGGATACTAATGTACCAATAAATAATATTGGGCCGCAAAATGTAGGAGGTTTTTAATGGCTAGTACAAATTACTTTAAAAATTTTCCTGTTATTAATTACTTTTTCGGCACTGAAGGAGAAGCCAATTTAATTCAGAATTTTGCAGTTTATGCTGATGTTATAGATCAGATAAGAAATACTACTACAGCTTACACAAAGTATAATATTTTACCAGATGAAAGACCAGACCAAGTATCTTATAAATTATATGGTACTACGGACTATTACTGGACATTTTTCTTAATGAATGATCATTTAAGAGAACAAGGATGGCCTTTATCAAATTTTAAATTATTTGAATTTGCAACAAAAAGATATAATGAAAGAGTATTAGAAACTAAAACTGTTCTTACAGATAAATTTGCAATAGGTAATGATGTAGAAGGATTAAGTTCTTTCGCCACTGGTACTATAGTTCATAGAAATTTAGATTTAGGTCAAGTGTGGGTTACAAGTGGAAATGAAAGATCATTTGTGGCTGGTGAACCAGTTAGAACTACAACAACTGAAGTTGACGAAATTATTACTTTAATTGGTACTTCAAAAAGAATAAATGCAGGTCATCATTATGAAAATTCTACAGGTGATCATGTGGATATAGATCCAAATGTAGATAGACCATCAATCTATACTGAAAAAACTTGGTATGATGAACTTACAAAACAAAATGATAATTTAAAATCAATGATTGTCATTAAAGATGAATTAATAGCCGACATTTCAAAAAGTTTTAAAGAAGCTGTTAGACTGTAAATATGGAAAATACAAGATCGCAACAAGTCGAATATGTAGTTAGTTCTATAATATTGGAACCAGGTGAAGATAGATATGAACCACTTGACTTAACTCAAACATTTATTTCCGCAGACATATATGAAAGTTTAGATAAACCATATATTACTGCAGATCTTATACTGTTAGATAACCGAGATTGGTATGAAAAATACGATATACTCGGTGGTGAAAAAATAACAATGATTATTGCCAGTAGAAAAAATACTGGCGGTTTTACACCTACACCAATTAAAAAAACATTTTTCATAAAATCAGTACTTAATAATGAAAGAGTAGATGAAAATACACAGGTTGTTGTATTTTCTTTATATGAAGATATTTTATATGCCGCAAACTTACAAAATTTAAATAGATTTTATGAAGGCAAAGGTAGTGATATAATAAAAAAAATTGGTATAGAATTTTTAAAAAGGCATGATGGTTTAGGTACTAATGTATCATTTGATCCTGATGAAGGTGCAAATGACCAACAAATTTATAATTTGATAGTACCCAATTTAGATCCATTACAAGCATGTAAATGGATATGTGATAAGATGTCAACTGATAAAGGTTTTCCATTTTTTCTTTATTCTAGTCTTTATACTGATAGACTTATATTAAGAAATTTAGAACAACTTTTAAAATCACCACCTATTAACCCAAACCCAGGGCAAGAATATCATTATGGTCAAGGTAAAAATATGTCTAATGATACAAATTTGGCCAGAAAAGTAATTATATCGGCTAAATTAGGTAAATCAGAAGATTTATTTAAAATAATTGAAAAAGGTTATATAGGTTCTGACATATGTTATTTAAATACAGCTTTACCAGATGCATCAACGGAAATAAGATTTGATTATGATGTTGTAAAAGATACACTTAAACCTGCACTTGATGCATCTATTTTTCCTAGACATCAAAATAATCCTGGTTATACACCGGCATTTAAACTTGATGGTAAACCGTTTAATGAATATCAAAGTAGAAATATTACTTTACTTGGTGGTTCGAATCCTTTTAGATTAGACGATTTACCATCTGATGGATCCGTACCACAATATCCACTTGCATTAGGTGAAGCGTATGATGAAGCCCAGTATAAATTATTTGTAAGTAGTCAGGCAATTAAAAGTCTTTTAACTAAGGCGCCATTAACCATGATTGTAAATGGTGTTGATTTCATAGATGGTGATAATCATTCAACAATAGGTAACCAAATTAGATGTAGTTTTTTCAAAACTAATAGAGATAAAGAAAACAAAAATGAATTGGCGGAGAAAGATAGTAAAATGTCAGGTGATTATCTTATATACAGAACTAGACATATTTTAAAGAAAAATAGATATGATCTTACATTAACAATGTGTAAACTTGGTAGTGCAGCGGAGGGTGGAGTTAAATGAATTTTTATGGTGATAATCTTAGATGGTTCATGGGTATTGTAAAAGATTTGAAAGATCCTATTAAAATGGGTCGTGTGCGTGTAAGAATATTTGGCGTACATAATGATGATCAACAAGAAATACCCGATGATAAACTACCATGGGCCCAGGTCATGGCTCCGGTTACGGAAGGTGGTGTAAATAATCAAGGTAATTTTTTAGGTATACAAACTGGTGCACGTGTATTTGGCATCTTTCTCGATGGAAAAAATTCACAGATGCCTCTCGTTTTTGGATCAATTCCTCATAGTGAAACATACATATCAGAAAATGGTAAAATAGAATCACAAACTACAACCGATGTTAATGCACAAGGCGGTGATAATGAAGTCCAAGATCCTTATGGTGTAGAGGGTAAATTTGATGCTAAAAAAGCGGAATTCCAAGAGTTTGATCACCAAACAAAAAGAAAAGAAGAACCAGTTAATGATGAACCACAACAAAAAAATATAAGAAAACCAGTTTATCCAAACAATAAAGTTAAAAGAACACCATCTGGTCATATAATTGAAATTGATGATACACCAGGTGCAGAAAGATTACAAGTATTTCATAAATCTGGTACATTAGTTGAAATACAACCAAACGGAGATTTTGTTGCACAACATAAGAATGGATTTAGAAGTGTAACTGGTACTGATAAACTGTATGTAACAGGTGATGTAGAATGGGCGGTCGATGGTAATATTACAATATCCGCAACAAAGGACATCACTATAGGTACAGATACAAACATTAAACTAGTATCAACTGGACAACAACAATATTATTCGACAGGTGATGTATTTTTAGAAACAGAGGGTGCATATAATAATATAAGTACCGATACATTTATTAATGCAAATGGACCTATGGATATTAGAGGTACAAGAATTGATTTAGCGAAAGAAGATCCAATCGCGCCAGCACCAGAAAAGTTCGCGTTCGCTGGTATTGAACCACCCGAGTCCGCCACACCAGGCGGTGGTGGTACAAATGCACCTACATCTGTAGATGGTGGTGGAGGTTTAGGACCACAAAGTGGTGACGGTGGGCCTATGTCATCTGGTGATGTTACCGAACCTGGTGATTGTTCGAGAAAAGATTTAGGTAAAATATCTGAAAAATATGAATCGAATGGTAAACCTGGAGCTATTGGAAGAGATAGTACCGGTGGTTTTTCTTATGGTTCATATCAAATTGCTACTAAAACAGGTACGATGAAAGAATTTTTTAAATTTGTAGAAAGTGATAGTAGATATAAAAAATTTGGTACTGCATTAAATGATGTGGGTGGTAATAGTGCCGCAACGTCTGGTAATACACAATTTAAAAACGAATGGAAAAGATTATCTAATAATGATCCTGATTTTGCACAAGCTCAACATGATTTCATACAAGGATCACATCACAATCCAGCTGTAAGAAAAATTAAACAATCAACTGGTATTGATATATGTGATGGATCACGAAGTAATGGTTTACAAGATGCAGTATGGAGTACCGCGGTACAACATGGATCAGGTGGCGCTAATACAATATTCAAAAGAGCTTTGGCCCGTACAGGTAAATCCGCGGAAGATGTAACAGATCAGGAACTTATTAGTGCGATCTACGCAGAACGTGGAAAAAGAAATGCGGCTGGTAATCTACATTATTTTAGAAATAGTACAGCTGGCGTACAGAAAAGTGTGGCCAATAGATTTATAAACGAAGAAAAAGATGCACTCGCCAACAGTACAAGAACATTAAATAAAGATCTCGCCAAACAAGAACTTGCGGCAGCAAGCGCGTCTACGAAAGGATTTTATCCAGTATAATGCCAGGAATCAGTAGAAGAGGAGATACATTAACTACAGGTCATTTATGTGATACTACATCTACATTGGCCGTACCAGGTCAAAGTGTAGTATATGTTGAAGATGCATTAGTGGCACGTAAAGGGGATAATACTAACACTCATAATACTCAGACTGGTACTGATGAATTTGGTGACCCTATATGTACACCACATACTGCATCAATAACTGGAAGTTCATCTAAAGTTTATGTAGTAAATGAATTAGTCGCGAGAATTGGTGACGCAGTTGACGCGGGAAGTTTAACATCTGGATCAACAAAAGTATTCTCAGGTTAGTATAAATAGATCAAAAGGAGTTAGAAATGGACTGTACTTGTAACGGAAAATGTCAAAAGTGTGACCATGACTGCCATTGTGGAAAAGAATGTGAAAATTGTGTTAATGATGTATGTACTGGTTGTAAATGTGATGGGTGCGATTGTTAATGCCTAGAGTTTTTTCACAAGAAGATGGTAATTTAGATACTACACCAATTACAACTACTAGAACGAAAACGTATAAGGATATTGATTTGTCCTTTACGGCTCGTACTATGGGTGATCTATTTAAGAAAACAGATGCAGCTGCAGTAAAACAGGCGGTAAAGAACTTATTACTTACTAATCATGGTGACAAACCGTTTGATCCTATTTTTGGCGGTGATTTAAATTCTTTCTTATTTGAAAATATGGAAGATATAGATGAAATAGAAATACAAGATCAGATTGTCACCGCACTTAATAACTATGAACCAAGAGCGTTAGTACAAAATGTAAGGGTTCATTTATTACCAGATAATAATTCAGTACAAATTCGAGTTACATTTAGAGTGGTTAATACGTTTGAAGAAGTCGAATTAAATGTAGAACTTACGAGGTTAAGATAATGGCTACTACAATTAAATCATCAGCTTTAGATTTTGAAAATATTAAATCAAATCTTAAAACATACTTTGCACAACAATCAGAATTCGCGGATTATGATTTTGAAGCGTCCGGTCTATCTAACATATTAGATGTTTTGGCGTATAATACACACATTAACGGATTAACTGCGAACTTCTCATTGAATGAGGCCTTTCTGAATACCGCACAGTTAAGATCATCTGTTACAGCACACGCAGCAAACTTAGGATATTATCCAAGATCCAGAACATCATCTCAGGCCACTATACAAGTATCCGCGGTTACTAATGATTTAATTTCAACTAATGCAACATTACCCGCGTTTACGGGTTTTACGGCCACAATAGACAGTTTATCATTTACATTTAATACTACTGAACAACTTAATGCATCTAATGACGGAACAGGTACATTTACATTTCAAACTCTCTCAGGCATAACGGATATAATTGTAAAAGAAGGTGTAAAGAGGACAAAGACGTTTTTAGTCGGTAACGCGAGTGACGAAGCTGTGTACGTGATACCAGATACCAACGTAGATACGAATACAATTAAAGTAAAAGTATTCGATAATGTAAGTGCCAATAGTTTTTTCAATGAATACTCTGATATTCGTGACTCTGTTAACATTACACCCACATCAAAAGTTTATATTGTAAGAGAATCACCTAATGGATATTACGAATTAATCTTTGGCGAAGGTAATGTTTTAGGTCAATCACCTGCTGCCGGTAATAAAATAGAAGTAGAATATTTAACAACAAAAGGCCCTGATGCAAACGGTGCATCTTCTTTCACACCAGCTAACACAGTTTCAATAGGAGGTGTAAATTATAACCTTACTGTTACAAAGGTCTCAAATTCATCAAGTGGCGCGGGAAAGGAGTCTATCGCTTCAGTTAAACTTAACGCTCCTGTTGCGTTCTCCGCACAACAAAGAATGGTTACCGCCCAAGATTATAAGTCTATTATATTCGCGAAGTATTCATCTGTATTAGATGATGTTATCGCATGGGGTGGACAAGATAATATACCTGCGACTTTTGGTAATGTGTATGTAAGTTTAAAGTTTAAAGACGACATATCCACCGCTGTACAAACATCTACAAAAGATGCGATTAAAACACAATTAACCACTAATCTATCAGTAATGTCTATTGATACCGTATTTGTGAATCCAACTACTACATTTATGGAAGTGAACGTCGCATTTGACTTTGATCCTGACTTAACAGGTGATACAGTAGAAACTATGCAATTAAAAGTAAAGAATAAAGTCCAAGACTTTTTTACGGCCAACTTCAATCTATTTGGTAGAACATTTAGAAGATCACTTCTTCTTACTGAATTAGACGCGATGTCCGTAGCTCTACTTAACTCCGCGATCACTGTAAAGTTACAAAGAAGAATAGCGCCTGGTACAGACTTCTCACTTAATCAGGCTGGTAAAGTTACTGTAGATTTTCCTGCTAGATTGGCCAAACCAGATGATGAAAAACATATAATAGAATCCTCAAGATTTACATTCGGTGGTGTTTCAGCGCAGTTAAGAAACAAACTTGGTACAACAACATTAGAAATAGTAAATGTTAATACACGTGCCATTCTGAATGATAATGCAGGTAGTTATGAACAAACACAAGGAACAGTACAATTAGATGACACTTTTAAGATCAGTGAACTTGAAGGTCCTTCTATTAAGATAAGTGCGATACCTGATAATCAAAGTACAGTTAAACCACTTAGAAATCACTTATTACAATATGATAAAGACGCGTCATTCTCAAGTGGTACTATAGATACACAAAACACATTGGCGATTATAACTACTGAAGCATAAAAATGGCACATACAGTAAAAGATAATAATAGAAGAAGTATTACTTTAACTACATCTAAAGTAGGTGAAATAATACCTGAATATTTTGGTGAAGAAAATGCCAAACTTATAACTTTTTTAGAAAAATATCTCGATCATTTAGATAGTGACCAAGCTGGTGGTTTTGGTCATAAGATAAAACAATTAATATACGCAAGAGATGCGGATCAAACAAACATAGAAGAACTTGACAAACTTATAGAAGAAATTGGAAATGGTTTAAAATCCTCTTCATTCTTTCAGAAACCTCGTCTTATGGCCAAGTTACTGGCAGACTTTTACAGAGCCAAGGGTTCACTCAATTCCGCAGAAGGTTTTTTTCGAGGTTTCTTTGGTTTAGAACCAGAGATACATTATCCTAAACGAGATTTGTTTATTGTAGGTCAGTCACCTGTAGGTTACGAAGATCAAAAATTTATTACTAATGCAGGTATCTACCAAGTATTTTCTATTCTTATTAAGTGTGGTATATCTACTGTTGATTACGAAACATTATATAAAAGATTTGTACACCCTGCAGGTTTTCACTTCGCGGGTGAAGTTATCGCGATAGATGAGGCCAGAACACAAGTTGATGCGGTAACATTAGGTGGTTTATTTGTTGGCCCTACCGCGATAGGTATAGATCCGTTAGAAGCTGATAGTCCAGAAACTGTTCTTGTACAACAAGCTTTTGTAACGCCTCTTACTGGATTCAGATCAGATGGTTCCGTTGACCAAGATGTTTCACCAGTGGCACCGTTTGTTCAACTTACTACATTAATTGATTCTGGTGGAAGAAGTCTCTATGCACCAAATGATGCATTCAGAGTTAACCCATTTGGAAATACTATTACACAAATACAAAATCTAACAGTAAATCAATTTCAAAAACTTTACGGACCGATATATGAAGTACTTACACCAAATTCTTTCACATTTGATGATAGTGCAAATACACAAAGACCAGATTTCTCTGTTGAATTAGAAACAATGGATAATGAAATCTTTACAACTTATTTAAGTGATTCTGCCTACTAAAGGGTATAAATAACATAAATTAACTAAGAGTGACACATGGGAAAACAAGTAATTTCAACTGGCTCATCGGCCAATGACGGAACTGGAGATACGTTAAGATCCGCGGGTACAAAGATTAACGCGAACTTTACTGAATTATATAATCGTCAGGAAAGAATAACTGTAACAAGAACAACTGGTGTAAATGTTGGTGACAGTGATGACGTATTTATGACATTCACTGGTCTTGGTAAACATTATGTTTTAAATGAAATTAAAACAAATAGAAAAGCGTATGTAAGAATATATAGTGATTCTGATGCAGCAAACCAAGATACTGTTAGAAAACAAATGGGTGATAGTTCATATCCAGGTTTAATATATCAATCATTACATCAAGCCGATAGTGCATTTAAAATTACTCCAGGTATTATGGGTTGGACTGATTCTTCAGACGCCTTTGGAAATGTAAGAGTAGTATGTAGAAATTTATCTGGCGCACCAAACGTAATGTCAGTTAGAATTAAAGTTTTAAGATTAGAAACTTAATAATAAATAGATTATAAATTAGGAAATAAAAATGACAGCTATAGCAACAGATGGGTTAAAATTTAGATTCGCGGATTTATTATTCAATGAAATAATAAACGCTACGGATAATAATCATTTTTATATCGGTATCGGAAAGAGTGATCAATACGATAGTGCTTCTGATAATGTTGTTGACCCACTTAGAAATGAAAGAGATGATAAAGAGGCCAGAAATAATTTAGAATCCATTATTAAAGTTTCTGAAACTGCAATGTCTTTTACTATTCCAAGACATAACTGGACCAGTGGTACAATATATGATGCGTGGAGTGATAAACAGGTTGGTCGACCAACAAATCCATTCTATGTTATTACTGAAGATCAACAAGTTTATATATGTGTGGCAAATAATAAAAACCAACAAGGTCAAGTTTTACCCTCTATCATAAAACCAAGTTATTCTGTGGCGGGTGTTCCTTTTCATAGAATATTTAAAACTACTGATGGTTATGTTTGGAAATTTCTATACGAAATGACAACCGCACGAACTGCGAATTTTCTATCCGCGGGTTTCATGCCTGTACAATTTATGGATTCATCATCAGCTTCCGTGTCTGCGGATAATGATCAGGCCAAAGTAAGAAGTACATCTAAACCTGGCCAGATTATAGGTGTTGACATTATTGATAGAGGTGAAGGTTATCTAAGTACACCGACTTTAACATTCGTAGGTGATGGTACTGGCGCAACTGGTACCGTAACATTAGACGGAACATCTATTGGTAAAATTGATATGGTTGGTACGGTTGCTGACTCTGGTATGGGAGATGGATATAACTTCGCCAGAGTAGATATTACAGGTGGTACACCATCGAGACCAGCGGTATTAAGACCTATTATAGGGCCAAGAGATGGGTTTGGACATGATCCAAGAAGAGATTTAAAATCGACTTCTTTAATGTTTAATGCAAAACCTGTTGGAGCTCAAAATGGTGAATTTTCTGTTTCAACAACTGGTACGTTTGGTGGTCAATCTGATTTTCGACAAATTACACTCTTTAGAAATTTAGATCATGTTGATAGTTCTGTGGTTGGTAATAGAGTAGAATTATCCGCAACTAGAGTAAATAGAGTAGTAACTTTAACAACTAAACCAGCTTTTGTGAAAGATGAAAAAGTAACTGGACAATCAAGTAATACTATAACACATATAGATCATATAGACAGTACCGGTGGTGGTGGTTTAAGATTACATTATCATTTTAATAATAGAGTTGATTTTAAACCTGGTACTTTTACTGGTTCTGAAATAGTACAAGGTGCAACGTCTGGTGTTTCTGGTACAGTGGATTCAGATAGTCAACCTAAAGTATTAGGTGGCGCTATTGATAGATATAGTGGTGATTTATTGTATATTGATAATAGATCACGTATTGTTAGATCAACCACTCAAACAGAAGATATTAAAATAATTCTTACGGTATAAAACATGGCAACAAATCTCTCTAATGTAACATTTCAAAACGTCTATAAAGATGATTTTAGAGATAGTGATAACTATCATAGAATATTATTCAATAGTGGTAAGGCATTACAGGCACGTGAACTTACTCAAAGTCAAACTATTATTCAAAAAGAAATTGAAAGATTTGGTTCTAACATTTTCAAACAAGGTGGCGCTGTAAATGGTGGTAATCTTACTGTAGATAATAAAGTAGAATATATTAATCTTGCCAATAACCAATTACCAGTTTTACCTGCAACATTAAAAGGTAAATATTATAGAGATAGTACTAATGGTGTTATAATAAAAATTTTAGATGTATTGGTTTCTGACTCTACGACCAATGAACCAAATGGTATATCAAGAGCGGTAGATACTTTAATAGTAGAATATATTGATACATCTAACGCGACACCAGGATCATCACCGATTAGAATTGGTGCGAGTCAAGTATTACAAAGAATTGTTACAGCCACAAATACAACTTTAGTTAATGATTTGGCGAATTATCCTGAAATGACAGTAACAGCTGGCCATCCAAGTTCTTCACAAAATATATCAGGTATTGGTACTAAAATTCATATTTCAAAAGGTGCATTTTTTGTACAAGGTCATTTTGTATTTTGTATTCCACAATCATTAACAGTATCTAGGTTTCAATCTACACCGAATGTAGAAATAGGTTTTGAAATTAAAGAACAAGTTGTAAGTGTTGTAGATACTAATGATTTATATGACAATCAAGGTGCGACACCTAATTTATCATCACCAGGCGCAGATAGATATAGAATACAATTAACACTTACTACAAAGACTATCGCAGGTTCTAATAATTTTGTTTATCTCGCCAAAGTTGTAAATGGACAAGTATCAGATGAAGTTAATTTAGATAATTCATATAATCAAATTAATGATGTACTTGCACTTAGAACAAAAGAAGAATCCGGTAATTATATTGTAAAAAGATTTGATATTAATCCAAGTAATATTGGAACAACCGATATTACATATAAAGTTTCAGATGGTATAGCATATGTCGAGGGTTATAGATTAGATATAGACCAACAAACATTAACTATACCAAGAGCACAAACTACACAAGAAATAGAAAATGAAAGTATAAGCGCAACCTATGGTAACTATGTTTTGGCACATGGTGATGTAGGTGATTCGGCTGGTATAAAGAATAAAGGTATACCAAATATTTCAAACTTTCAAAAAATAAATATATATCCAGCTTTTTCTGCAGGAGCATCGCCATCTGGAGGTGGTAGTACTCCATTACCCATAGGTACTTGTAGAGCTCGAGCCATATATGAAGATCCTACAAATTATCATCAAGTATATCTATTTGACATTAGAATGAAAACTGGTGAATCCTTTTCTAAGGCCAGAAGTATTGGTACTGGTAAAGGTGACTATATGAATTTATTATTAGAAGGTGGTCAAGCTGTACTTAAAGGTTCTACAAATAATTCTTTATTATTTCCTACACCAAAAAGTAGGCCACAATTTGATGGGATCACAGGTAGTTCTTTAATTGCACAAAAGAAATTTCAAATCACTACAGCTGGTTCTGGTACTCTTACTGGCCAAAATGGTGGTGGTTTACCCGCAGGTGTAAATTCATTTTCTGGTGGATCAAATTGGGTCGTATCAGAAGTGGGTGGTAATATTGTACCTGCCGTAGTGTCTAATGTTGGTTCTACTTTTGATATTACTGGTCTTTCAGGATCAACAACTTATGATGTTTTAGCTCAAGTACAAATGAGTGGTTCAACTAATGTTTCAGAAAGATCAAAAACATTACATGAAGCAACCGTAACTGACGCATATAATGCAGACTCAGATGGTAGAGGTTTAAAATTTATAAGTTTAGGTAAACCAGATATTTTTGCAATAAAAGCTGTAAAACTTACAGATTCAAGTGGTGCAGATATATCAGATAACTTTACATTAGATAATGGTCAGAGAGATAACTATTATGGTATTGGTAGATTAATACCTAAGGCCAATGCGACTGTGCCATCGGCCAATGTATTTGTAAGATTTCAATATTTTCAACATGAAGCTTCTGTTGTTGGGGTTGGCGGACAGAAATGTTATTTCAGTGCCACATCATATAAAAATAATACTAACGCAGTAGGTTCATTAGACGGAACTGGCGTAACATATGAAACAATTCCTGATCATACGTTAAGTGATGGTTCAAAAATTAATCTTAGGGATTATTTAGATTTTAGACCTGTTGCTACTTTACAACATAGTATAGATTCAGCACCAGGTGCCACTAATGTTATAAAAACAAATGGTCATTTTAATATTACATTTGATTCAAATGGTAAACCATATTCTGGAACTGACCCACTTATTCATTTATTACCACAACCTGGCGGACTTACTGTAGCTAATATTACATACTTTCAACCAAGAAAAGATAGATTAATTGCTAATCCACAATCAAGTAGTAATCGAAGTTCAAATGCTGGTGAAATACAATATTTACAGGGTACACCAAGTTTTGACCCGAAATTACCAAGTGTACCAAGTGGATCAATGCCATTGTACAATTTAACTTTAGGTGCAAATACAATTAATACAAGAGATATTAGTACTGAACCGTATGCCAATAAAAGATTTACTATGGCAGATATTGCCAGATTAGAAAGAAGAATAGATAATCTGGACGAGATGACAACATTAAGTTTATTAGAATTAAATACATCTTCACTTAATGTTGTGGATTCTTCTGGTAATCCAAGAACAAAAGCTGGTTTCTTAGTTGATAATTTTAAAGATTATTCATTTACTGATGTAACAAGTAATGAACAAAGAGCAAGTATTGATAGACAAGGCGGACTTTTGGCTCCATTAGTCAGGTCTAAAGTAAATAGATTAATGTACGATTCGTCTGATGGTGCAAGTACCGCGACATTAAAAGGAGATATGTTATATCTTTCTATGTCTGACTCTGCCACTGTATTCATTAATCAAAATTTGGCCACTACTACAGAAAATATCAATCCATTTGCTGTTATTAAATCAAATGGCCATATAGAATTATCACCATCTACAGATACTTGGGTAGAAACACAATTCGCTGCAGATGAAGTTAATGGTGGCGGAACAGTAACACAAACTCTTCCGACACAGGTTCAATTTGGTAGTTTGGCTGCTTTTAGAGATAATTGGGTAGGTCAACCAACTGCATGGAATGTTGGTGATTTAAGTTCTAGTAGAACAAGTACTAGAAGATCAACAACAACTTCTTTTTCCAGAACAAATACAAGAAGTGTTACTATTAGTGGCGGATTTGATACCGTAACCACACAAGTAGGTGAAAGAGTATTAAGTGTTTCAATATTACCATTTATGAGGTCAATTAAAGTTTATTTTAGAGCTCAAGGTTTAAGAAGAAAAACAAGACACTTTCCATATTTTGGCGGAACTGCCATAGATAATTTTACAAAACAAGAAAGTTTTGCCAGATATTCTACAAGAACTGATGCTGGTTCAGTAAATGCTGGTGCTACTTCACACCCAGATGGATTTAGTACTCTTACATCTGATAGTAACGGAACAATAACTGGTTCGTTTATTATTCCAAGTAGTAATGGTTTACAATTTAACACAGGTACACAACAATTTAAATTGTTAGATATTAGTGGTGGTATTGATTCAAATGCAATATCTTCTGCCAATACATCTTTTACAGCAACTGGACAATTAGAAACAAGACAAAGAATATTTACATCAACAAGGGTTGAAAGAGTCCAAACTATTGTTGAAGAAAGTACAGCTCAATGGACAGTAAGAGAATCGCGTGATCCATTAGCACAATCATTTTTAATAGACCCAGTAGAAAACCCCAATGGTATATTCATTACAAAAATTAGAATATTCTTTGCTACAAAAGAAGATAATTTTGGTGTCCCTGTTCAATGTCAAATTAGATCAGTAGAGAATGGTGTCCCAACACATTCACCATTACCACAGGCTGTTAAGTTTTTGAATCCATCACAAGTTACCGCTACTGCATTAAGTGGTGCAACTATGACAACTGTACAAAATGCTGGAACTGATTTTATATTTGATGAACCAATTTACTTGGCACCTGGAGAAGAATATGCTATAGTATTATTGGCTGAATCTACAGCTTATACAGTATATGTTTCTGAAACTTATGAGTTTGTTTTAGGTACTACATCACAAAGAATAGCCAAACAACCAACACTTGGTTCATTATTCTTATCACAGAATGGATCTACATGGACACCAGAACAAACTAAAGATTTAATGTTTACAATGTTTAGGGCCACATTTAATACATCATCAAGTGCCATATTAAATAATATATCCACAAATAATGATTTACTTGTAAATAATCCAATTCAATCAGCAAATGGTACTGGTAATATAACAGTATTTCATAGTGGTCATGGATTTTCTAAAGGTGATCAAGTTACAATATCAGGTATATCTGCTGCCATAGCTGGTATGTCTGCGGATAGTGTAAACGGAAGTCATTTAATTACGAATGTAGATCATACAGGTTATACTTTTGCCAAAGGTGGAGGTATCAACGCGACTGCCAGTGTAAGAGGTGGTGGATCAAATGTAACTGCGACATCAAATTTACATTATAACACATTTATCCCACAAGTACAAACATTAGTTTTAAATAATACTACAATATCTGCAGAGGCAAAACAAACAACTAGTAGATCATTTGCAGGTAGTTCTCCAAGAACATCTGGAAGAACTTATGCAAAAGATGCCACTTATGGTGATGTAATTTTAAATGAATTTAATTTTACAGATAATCCAAGAGTATTACTTAGTGATTCAAATGCAACTAGTGCAATAAGTGGAGCAAAATCTGCCACATTTAAAATTAACTTATCAACAATAGATAATAAAGTTTCACCAATAGTTGATTTACAAAGATCAAATCTTGTTGGTTTTGAAAACATAATTGATAAACAGGCAGCTGCTACTAGTGGTGATCAAAATAAACCATTAACATTTGTAGATGAAACAAATGCAGTAGATGGTACACATGCAGCAAAACATATAACAAGATCAGTAATACTTGAAGAGTCAGCTGTTGGATTAAAAATATTATTTGCTGCCAACAGACCATCTGCTTCGGAGTTTAAACTTTACTTTAGAACAGCCACGGCTGACGAAGATTTAAATACAAAAGCATTTACATTACAATCTGAATTTAGTAGTAATCCAGCCGATGATGATAATGAAACTTTTAGAGAATATGAATATTTACCTGGCGGTACAGTAGGTAATTTAGATGCATTTACTAAATTTCAAATTAAAATTGTAATGCGATCAACTAACCAATCTAAAGTTCCAACAATTAAGGATCTTAGAGTAATTGCAATGGTTATATAATGAGTGATTATATTAGGGTCGAAGGTCATTCACATTTAGTTAGAGATAGAAATACTGGTGCCATAATAAATACAAATACTAATGAAATGAGAATGGCAAGAGTAAGGAAAGCCAATAGAATAAAAGAAAGAAATGAAATACAAGAATTAAAGAATGAATTAAAAGAAATGAAACAAATGTTAAAAGATATGATAGAGGTTAATAATGGCCGTCACAACAATTAATTTAGCAGATACCATTTCACAATGGGTAACTAAAACAAATACTATTTCTAGTGATTTGGGTGATAAGGCTTTATTAGAAACAACTGATAAAACTAATGCTGTTGCTGCAATTAATGAACTTTTTAATCGTAAAACTACAGACTCCGCACAAGTAATTGCAATGTTTAATGATACAACTACTATTGATTTTGATAGTAACGCCGTTGAATTTAATGTACAGGATTCTTGTATTACAGCCAAAAAATTTAAAAATAGTGTACATCTTAGAATACTAAATTCTTCTGGAACAGTTTTAAAAACATTGTGGTCTCCTGACTCGCCAGGAGGTTAAAAATGGCTGTTCGTCGCCCCTTATATCAAGACTCTGATGGCCAACTTTTAGGTAACATAATACTACGCGAAATGTCTGACTCACAAAGAAGTGAGTGGATAAATTGGTTTGCACTAGAAGCTTATGGTCAAAATCCATCTGTAATATTAAGCGTTTTATCAACAAACAATGGTAATTTAGAAGATTCGACTGGTACTAAACCAGCTATTTTACAAGATAGTCGTTTACAAGCTGGTGGTATGCAACAATCTTCAACAGCATTTGTTCCAGAAGTTAGTACAGCTGAGCCATCTACTCTTACTGTCACTTATAATAAAATAAGACAAGATAGTGCTTCACCTATGACAGAAGGAGCTGATTTAAACTTAAAAAGATTTCCTGTATATGCAACTGGTAACACAGATTCAGCCATTAGTGTTAGAGCAATGAATGTTACAGATTTTTATGATACATTTATATTTCCTGCAATAGATGTGTTAGTAGATGGAAATGATAGGCCTGGAACGTATAGAATACATTCAAATACATCTTTA
>CEQN01060516.1_pt1 | contig 21188 bp, 21 predicted proteins | sample 427011 | NCBI WGS metagenome assembly CEQN01 (sample SAMEA2621277, study PRJEB7988) | marine metagenome | biome: marine biome (ENVO:00000447); feature: deep chlorophyll maximum layer (ENVO:xxxxxxxx); material: "saline water (ENVO:00002010), including plankton (ENVO:xxxxxxxx)" | depth 120 m
GTAAGGAACTCCTACAATTATTTTTTGTAATAATGAGAAAAGTTTCCCGGCATATCTTCGTCTCAATGGTTGTGTTTTTCTGAGATCTATACCTTGTGGTGTTACACGAGTTCCAATTACTAAGTCTGCATCGTTTTCAAGCATTGTAATTGCATGTGGTATGGAGTCTATTGCTGCAGAAAGATCAGCATCGAAGCATCCAATATATTCTCCCGTTGCATGTATTACACCTTCACGTAAAGCTTTACCTTTTCCTTGGTTCATACCAAGTTGTATTAATTTGATGTCGATGGTTTTATGCACTTTGGCTAAGACAATTTTTGATGTTTTATCTATACTGCCATCATCAACTATTAATATTTCTTTAATTTTTAATTCATGTGCTTTGTCTAAAAGCGTATCTATAGTTTTTTCGATACGTTTTTCCTCGTTATATGCAGGAATTACAATAGATAGAGTTGGTATGTTATTCACTGAAAATCAAATTGCAATTCTTAATCAGTTTCTCGCTGATCTTTAAGAAATTTTTCAAGATCTCCTAGCAGATCTTGCGCATCAGGGAGCTCAATCTTTGCTCTATCATCTGGTGATGGTAATGGAGGGCGATTACTATCAAATTGCTGCTCTAAGTGTCTTACATAGTCTCCTGCTTCGTCTGAAGCTGAAAGTACCGAGAGAATTTGTTCCTCAAATTTTTCCGCATCTTCTCTTAAAGATATTATGTCTGTACTAGTGCCAAAGCTACGATCGATTAATTCAATTAATGTAATTGCAACATTTGGGTTTGGGCCAGCATTAATATAATGTGGAACCATTGCCCATAAAGATGCATTCAACCATCCTTTTGCTCGAAGTGCTAAATTTAGGACGGCTACTATTCCAGTTTGTCCTTGATAACGTGAAGATGGACTTTTTAATCCAAAAAGAGTTTCGAATGAAGTGTCGGAAGCTGAAAGTGATAATGGCATAGGACGTGTATGAGGAACTCCTGAAGGTTGAGCTCCAAGTGTTACACTCATAGATGAACCTAATTCTTCAATAAAATTTACAATCAATGACGAAAATTGTCTCCATCTTAGATGTGGCTCTACACCTGAGAGAAGAATAAAATCTCTCTCGGCACCTTCGGGGCTTGCGATATAAAATTTATTTTCTGGCCAATTGATTACTCTATTACCATTTTCGAAACCTACTCGCGGCCTTTGGACCGTGAAGTCAAAAAAGTGTTCTGAATCGATTTCTGCAATTAATTGTGCGTTCCATACGTCTATAAGGTGATCTACTGCAGTTGTGGCAGCTCCTGTTGAGTCAGTAAATCCACTTAATGATCCTATAAATAAAGGGTCTTTAAGTTTTTTGATCTCTCCGAAACGTTTCAGTGCATCATCCATTACATTTTCACTTTCGTAGTACTCTATTACTCTTCACTATGATTGTGCGTAGCCTGAACCAAGGCTATCTGAATTAACACCTCTACCTTGCGGATTTGTAATCCAGTTAAATTCTGACAAAATTTGCTGGCTATAAGTTACTCTTCCGTTAACTTTCGTGGGATTTTCACTTGCTAATAGAAGTGCAGCTTTTGCCATAAAATCAGGGTGTTCTCCTTTGGGATCGTCCATACCTTCAACTAACTTATGGAATACTGTTCCTGGCGTAGGTACTACTTGTGATGGTGACAGGGCAGTGATTGCTATTTCGTACGAAGACACTTCTTGTGCAAGTCCTTGAGTGAAACGTTCTAAAGCGGCTTTTGATGCGCCATACATAGTTCCTCCACGAACATCCTGATCCTCGTAAGGCCCTCTACCAGGACCAATTGCTGCACCAGATGAAATATTAACTATTGCGCCTTGATTTCTTTCCATCATGTCAGGCAATACAAGTTTTGAAAGAATAAAAGGACCGTGCACATTTACTGCAAATGATCTTACCCAACGGCTCGTAGGGTAATCTACTATAGGAATATAATAATTTAGTGCAGCATTGTTCACGAGAATATCGACAGGTCCAAATATATCATTAGCTGAGTCAATAAGGTGCACACACTCATCCTCTTCAGAAACATTTGCTTGTACCATAGCGGCTTTACCACCATTTTTTATAATGTTCTCTACTGTGCGATTGAGAGATCCTTCAAGCATTTTATGATCGCCTTCTGCAATTGTTCTTGCAGCGCATATGACGGCTGCTCCTTCTGCTGCAAACAATTCAGCTATCGCTTGACCAATACCACGGCTTGCACCTGTGACTACCGCAGTTTTTCCATCTAGCTTGCCCATGTGTATCTCACTCTACTAAATTTGACTCATTAATTACTTTGTTTCAAGAATAGTCTCATCTGTCTTAGTTTTCTTCAAATAATTTAAATCGAACTCCACACACGATCACGGAGTCCAAAGTTGTTTTGCAGCCTCTTAAAATTGCTGTTGAAAGTATTTTCTGAAGATTATTTACTTTTAAGCCGATTGAAACTATACCTTCTGTGTCATTGTTTGGATTCTTAATGAAATGAAGAATTGAATTATCAAGATTAATTGAAGATATTTCCTCTGTACTTTTATTAATAGGCCGATCTAATGTTTCGCTCCATTTAGAAGCGAGTCGGGATGGGTTTTTTGACTGAATAGTAACTGAATCAATTTGATCAGTTGGTCCCGAATTTTGAAATGAATTCCAATTATGCCCTGCGGGTGCCCATGGTCCATTAACATCCTGATTTCCTTTATTTGATCGAAATTCTGCTATAGCTCCAGGAAGATCTTTAGGGTGTATCTGAATTCCCTCTGTCTCAGAGGTTTTATTATCTAATATTAGTCGATGGCCTAATGAAAGTATTCTATCTTTAGTATTTTTAACATCATCACATTGCATTATGATCATGTATCCACTATCTCCTCCTTTTTTTTGGAGATAGCGTCCCGCTGAAGTATTTTCCTGGAAAGGTGCTACAACTTCGAGGAAATTTGTGCCTATTGGCATTAGGAAGTTATGCAGTCCAAATTTCTCAACACCTGGATCACGATGACATACTTCTAATCCAAAGATACTTTTAAGATCTCTTTCAGTTTGATTTAGGTTATTTGTTACTAAACATAGCTGTCTTAATCGGAGCATAATCACCTAAAATGAAGGAGCCTCTCTGCCTAATGAACCAATAGCAGCAGCTGCATAACCAAGGTGCTTACTTGAATGTGTGACTACTTTCCCCATGACAAATAGCCTCGTTTGATTTCCCCATGGAAATACATGTTGTTCTATTTGCAAATACTCCTCGGTCATTTTCTCTATTCTTGGAATGACAGCAGTTAGTACATCTCTTCCATATTGTGCTAATTGTTCTCCAGGAGGAAATTGTAGGGCATAAGCTTCTGCTGGTGTCATTTCTGTACCTTGATCGACCCTCGGTAAGTTCCACTTTTCCCAAAGGTCTTGCTGGATCCATACTGGTGCGTCACGTTCGAATAAAAAATGTATTAGGTTGTCTACAGTTCTAAAAATATGCCATGCATCCCAAGCGATTGAGTTTGAAGTTGCATGAAGTCGAAAATGCATTTCTTCTGGAGTGAGTTTCTCTATGGAGTCTGCTACTTGATTTAGTGCCTCATTTGTAAAGTGAATGTGGTAATCATTAATTGAGTGAATTGAAAAATCCATTTTGAATCTCCTTATTATGCTTTCTGATAATCTACTTTGTGCATGTATATTTAGAAAGTAGATTCAAAAGATATTATTTCTGATTCTTTTGTAGCATTTAATGTGGTGATGTTCTATGGATAAGATCGAATATAGTTCTGCCTGTGAATTACTTGATGCTCTTCAACGCCGCGTAATTAGTTCTCGAGAACTGCTGGAATATTATTTTTCGCGTATCGAAAAATATGATGTAAATTCTATCAATTCGATAGTATATCTTGATATTGAACTTGCTATTCAACAAGCTGAAGCAGCTGATGCCGCAAGAATGAAAGGTGAGAATTGGGGTAAGCTGCATGGCCTTCCCATGACAGTCAAAGAATTAATTGAGGTTAAAAATTTCCCTTGGATAGAAGGTGATAGTGGGAATGTCGGTCGAATCGGTGAAGTAAATTCACCAACTATTGAAGCATTAATACAAGAAGGTGCAATCATATTTGGTCTGTCAAATAGTCCACAGTATGGACGTGATGTTCAAACATATAATGATGTGTATGGTATTACTTCTAACCCATGGGATCTGACAAAAACTCCTGGAGGCTCTTCAGGTGGTTCAGCTGCAGCATTAGCTGCAGATTTGACCAGTTTAGAGCTAGGGAGTGATATAGGTGGCTCTATTCGTACTCCTGCTCATTATTGTGGTGTATATGGGCATAAACCTACATTGGGAATTATTCCAAAAATAAAACCTCTACCATCTCCGCAAATACAAGATGATTTGTCTGTAGTAGGCCCTCTATCGCGAAGTGCTAATGATTTAGAATTAGCTTTATCTGTTATGGCTGGACCAGAATACCATCATTCTCAAGCATGGCAATTGGATTTACCCAATCCTAGGCATACTTCATTATCCGATTATCGTGTTGCTGCTTGGCTAGATGATCCATTTTTCCCCGTCGATGATGCTGTTTCGAAAAGATTAAAAATGACTGTGGAGGCTTTACGTAGTAATGGTATTGCTGTTGATGAAATGGCCAGACCAGCGATAGGAAATTTTGAAGAAGTGTATCGTATATATTTTTCATTATTGATGTCTGGGACAGGATTAGAAATGCCTCATGAATATTTACTGGATCTTGGAATTAAAGAAGATGCCCTTGGGCTTGAGCAATTAGATATCGGGGCAAATCGCTTTCGAAGTGCTGCAGTGCGTCATCGTGATTGGCTAATTTTAAATCAGCGGCGTCATCAGATTCGAGCAGAATGGAATAATTTCTTTAGCGAATTTGACATAATGCTAATGCCGGTAACATCTATCACTGCACCAGAACATAATCCAATTAGAGCTGCTCAAAATGATGCATTACCAATTAAGGATTCAAGGAAAATTTTGGTTAATGGTGAAGAGAGATCTTATTGGGAGCAGTTAGGATGGATTAGTATGGCGACCATGGCACATTTACCAGCTACTGTTGCACCTATAGGATGTTCTGAGAGTGGTCTGCCAGTAGGTATTCAGATCATAGGACCTTATCTTGGTGATAGGACGACGATTGATTTTGCTCAGAAACTATCAGAATTGATAGGTGGTTTTATCCCACCAATACCGCTAAGTAATATGTAATAGGGTGGTTAGTAAATGGTAAATGAAGGTAGTTACGATATTGAAAGAATTATTTCAGATGGATTACGTCCTGTTCGTGCGCTTTATTGGTCAGCTATTCAAACAATCGCTCATCAATTGGTACAAGAATTTCCGGGCGATGTATTAAAATCACTTGCTGCATCTGATCGTTTAGATGAATTAATACGTGAGTCAGACTGGTTCTATATGCCATTGCAAGCTTGGGTTACACATCTCGTAACTGATAATGCAGGAGCTTACTGGGATTATATTGATAAATATAAAACAGAAATTAAAGGTATTAGCAGGACAAGTAATACTATGACGGATGTAGTACAAATAGGTGCTTTTTATGCAATGTGTGCTGATGTAGAACAATCATTGCAAGCGGCTACCAAAACAACGTGGACATCTGATCTGTGATAACAATTTAACAAATCTTGACTTTCTTACTCAACAAAATAGTGTATATTTATATCTCAACTCTATAAGATTTGTTAGGAGAGTAGAATGGCTTTACGAATAAATGATGAAGCGCCTGACTTTATTGCAGATACTACTGAAGGATCGATTTCTTTTCATGAATGGATTGGTGAGGGATGGGCATTATTATTTTCCCATCCAAAAGATTTTACTCCAGTATGTACAACTGAATTAGGAGCTGTTGCTGCCTTAGAACCAGAATTTTCTTTACGAAACTGTAAAATTGTAGGTGTCAGTGTAGACGGAGTAACAGATCATGAAGCATGGTCAAAGGATATCGAATCTTCTCAGGGACATGCAGTGAATTATCCTCTTATCGGAGATCCGAATCTAAATATTGTTAAGCTATATGACATGCTTCCTTCTGATGCTGGTTCTACATCTGTTGGAAGAACAGCTGTAGATAATGCAACGGCTCGATCTGTGTTTATTGTAGGACCTGACAAAAAAATTAAGGCTACTTTGACTTATCCTATGAGTACAGGTCGTAATTTCGCAGAGATACTACGACTACTTGATTCATTGCAACTTACTGCAAAAGAACAAGTTGCTACACCTGCTAATTGGGAAAAAGGTGACGATGTTATTATTCTCCCATCAGTATCAGATGAAGATGCAAAAACAAAATACACTGATGGTTGGGAATCTCCATTGCCATATATTCGAGTGGTTAAGCAACCTGGAGAATAGAATTAATGCAATTAGGTGTTGTTTTCCCTCAGACAGAAATTGGTTCTAATCCTGAACATATTAGCTCGTATGCATTGGCTGTCGAAAATGCAGGATATGATCATTTATTAGCCTATGATCATGTCCTAGGGGCAAATAGGGATCGACTTGGAGGTTTTAGTGGAGTATATGATCACGAATCAATGTTCCATGAACCTTTTGTGTTGTTTGGCTATTTAGCTGCAATTACTAAGCACATAGAACTTGTAACCGGAATTATTATTCTTCCACAGCGCCAAACTGCATTGGTTGCTAAACAAGCTGCAGCAATCGATATATTGTCGGGAGGTCGATTGCGATTAGGCATAGGTGTTGGCTGGAATGCAGTTGAATATGAAGCTTTAGGACAAGATTTTCATAGTCGGGGCCGTCGGATTGAAGAACAAATTACTCTACTTAGACGTCTTTGGACTGAACCATTGCTTTCTTTTGAGGGTGAATTTGATCAAATCGATGATGCGGGAATTAACCCTTTGCCTGAAAAAGTAATTCCTATCTGGTTTGGGGGAATGTCACCTGTTGTACTCGATCGTTTGGGACGTCTAGCTGATGGATGGTTCCCTCAGTATCGAATGCCATCTGAATTGGCAAATGGTCTTGAACGAATTTTTGAGTCAGCAGTAAATGCAGGACGAGATCCTCAATCTATTGGTGTAGAAGCACGAATCAATATTACTGGACGCGATCTAGATGACTCAGTTACTGAGGCTCATCAATGGATTGAGAATGGTGTTTCACATTTATCCGTTAATACTATGGGTGGTAATTTATCGGAGGTAGAAGCGCATATTTTACTAATACAGAGATTTAAAGAAGCATTTAGTAAATCTTTATAGAAATTATTCCTACCTTTATACAATTTTTAAGATGTTAAAATTATTTTCGTATTGTATTCAATGTGGGTGACGTTGAGTATCTAGACATAAATTGGATCATTGGACCGATGCCAAATGCAAACCATATTGTTCCCATTCCTATATTTCCACCTAGGAAAATTCCTGCAATGAGTACGGTTCCTTCAATGCCTGTACGTACAATACCAATAGGGAAACCGCGTTTTGCAATTCCTGTCATGAGGCCATCTCTTGGCCCTGGACCAAGTTCTGTACTAATGTAAATAACTGAACCTAATGCAACTAATATGGGGCCAATTGCCATCATTATAAATCGCCAAACTATCCAACTTGGTTCAGGGAAAAAATAGACTCCTAAATCGATTGTTATTCCAATTACGATTGCATTTAAGACTGTACCGAGTCCAGGTTTTTCTTTTAGAGGAATCCAGAAAAACATTACAAGTGCACTTACAATAATGGCGACAACCCCAACACTACTGAGATCTATTTCCAAATTAAATATAGTCGTCGAATAACTAAATTGATCTGCGATTCCTTGATGTAATACTTCCCAAGGCCCCAGTCCTAATTGTGCTTGTAGCATTACAGCGAGGCCAATGCCAAAGAATATCAGTCCAATATTGACCTGTATAAGCCTGATGGTGAATGTGAGCATTGAGCTATTCTACGCAAGATTTTGTTAGGATTCGAAATAATGAAAATTAATACATAATAAATCGGTAAGTTTGGAGTTAGAGTGTTCTCATTTATTATCTAATCAAAGCTGACATCATCTGATTGTTGTTCCAGAAAAGAAAGATAAATTTGAGCCTAAAAATTGCTACTTACTTTTATTTTTGATACTTGAAATGAAATCTAATATGTATCGGCAAAATGACTTAAAATTATTAAATGAAATTAATTCTTATTTTTGGGGATCAGTTAAACCAAAATATCTCTAGCTTGTCCGATATAGACAAAAATCACGATCTCATATTGATGTGTGAAATATGGGAAGAAGCTACTTATGTTAGACATCATAAGAAAAAAATTGCCTTTATTTTCTCTGCCATGCGTCATTTTGCTGAAGAATTATTAGCAAAAGGGTACAAGATTCACTATACGAAACTTAATGAATCTTATAATACGGATTCATTTGAAGGCGAAATAGCTCGGGCAATTAAGAAATATAAACCGGACAAGATAGTAGTGACAGAACCAAGTGAGTATCGTGTTTTAGAAAAGATTAAAGCATGGAATTTTCATATTCCTGTAGAAATGCGATCTGATGATCGCTTTCTGTGTACACACATAGAATTTATAAATTGGGCAAAGCAACGCAAGCAATTACGTATGGAGTACTTTTACCGTCTGATGCGCAAAAAATACGACATTCTTATGGATGGTGATCTTCCTGAAGGTGGAAAATGGAATTACGATATTAAAAATCGTAAACGACCGACAAAAATGATGAATATCCCAAAAAAATATATGTCTAATCCTGATGACATCACTCATGAGGTCATGGCACTTACGATGGAGTATTTTTCTGATAATTTTGGTGATTTAGAGCCATTTTATTTTGCAGTTACACGTGATCAAGCATTACAGGCACTAGATTTGTTTATCGAAGAACGGCTTATTGATTTTGGTGACTATCAAGATGCCATGGTACAAGACGAACCATGGATGTATCACTCACATCTGAGTTTCTATATCAATTGTGGTCTATTACTACCGCTTGAGTGTGTTAAGGCTGCTGAAGCAGCTTACCATGATGGAAAAGTACCGTTAAATGCTGCTGAAGGTTTCATTCGACAGATTATTGGGTGGCGTGAATATATACGTGGAATTTATTGGTTGAAAATGCCAGATTATGTGAACGAAAATTTCTTTGAAGCAAAACGTAAACTCCCCAAATTATTTTGGGATGGTGATACAAAAATGAATTGCCTGAGTCAATGTGTTAAAGAAACAAAAGAAAATGCTTATGCACATCACATACAACGGCTCATGGTTCTTGGTAATTTTGCACTTATCGCTGGCCTTGACCCTGTTGAAGTCAACCAGTGGTATTTGATTGTTTATGCTGATGCCTACCAATGGGTTGAACTTCCTAATGTTACAGGAATGATCTTATTTGCTGATGGCGGAGTCTTAAGTTCCAAGCCTTATGCAGCTAGTGGTTCTTATATCAATAAAATGTCGAATTATTGTAAGGACTGTTATTACAGTGTTAATAAAAAAAGCGGATTTGATGCGTGTCCATTTAACTTTCTATACTGGAATTTCTTGATTGCTAATAAGGAAAAACTGCATGAAAATTATCGACTTCAAATGATTTACCATTCTGTAGAGCGTATGAAAGAAGATCAAATTCACGCTATAAGATCAGACAGTAAAAGATTTTTCCTTGAATTAGAAAATAATCAAAAAGTCTGACTTGTCACGGTAGTAAATTATTCACTGCTGTTTTGGGAGATTGCCGATCTCAACTGATGGCAAAGATCAAGGTTTCCCGAAGTTAATGTAACAAATGGCTGGGGACCAGGGATTCGAACCCCGACTTACGGATCCAGAATCCGCTGTCCTACCATTAGACGAGTCCCCATAATGGATGCTCTATTCTAGCTGGCAGGAGCATTTCTAAGCGAGTTAGCGGCTTGACGAATTCTATCGAGACAGAGTTCTTGTCCGATAATTTCCATACTTTCGAAAAGTGGAGGTGAAATACGAGTTCCAGTGACAGCTATACGTGTAAGAGAAAAAAAGTCTCCAGCGCGGATTTCTAATTTTTCAGCAGTATCACGCATTATCTGTTGAATGTTATCAGCATTCCAATCTGTCAAAGGCTCTAATATATTCATAGTAGAATCTAATGCATTCGCAGCATCAGCTGAACGATCTTTCCATTTTTTCGTTAAAAATTCTGCCGCTGCAGGAGTGGGAACGTCACTTGTAAAAAAGAATCCGACTAAAGAACTTAGTTCTGATAGTAGTTTTATTCGTTCTCTAACTAATGGCGTTAATTCCTTAACTAGAGCCCAATCGATAGGTCGAGGAATTTCTACAGGTAGATCACGTTCAAGGCGACGAACAAAAATGTCGACAAGGTCATCTTCGTCCATTTCGCGGAGATAAAGGCCATTCATCCATTCTAATTTTGTCTGATCAAATCCTGAAGGGTTTTTACTCAAGTCTTTTAGATCGAATACTTCTATAAGACGTTCACGAGAAAAAATTTCGGTATGGTCATCTAAAGCCCAGCCTGTGATAGCAAGAAAATTGACAAGCGCATCTGAAAGATACCCTTCCTCAGCGTATTCCAAGACAAATTTTGCTCCGTGGCGCTTAGACAATTTTCCACCGTCTGGTCCTAAGATTACAGGCGCATGTACCCATGTAGGAATTTTGTACCCTAAAGCATTAAATAATTGAACATGTCTCGGAGTAGAGGGTATCCATTCTTCCCCACGTGTAACGTGTGATATTTCCATAGCTGTATCGTCGACAACATGTGCTAGATGGTAAGTAGGAAATCCGTCTGATTTGAGGATAACAAAATCATCGAGTTCTTTATTTTCGAATGTAATTTCCCCGCGGAGTAAGTCTGTGAAAGTAGTAGAACCTTCTTGTGGCATCGCAAATCTTATTACATATGGTTCGCCAGATTCTGCACGTTTTTCGGCATCAATTTTTGGATAGTTACGATAGCGTCCGTCATATTTTGGAGGAAGTTTTGCAGCTTGTTGAGATTCTCTCATTTCACGTAATTCATCTGGTGTTGCAAAACACCGATATGCGAATCCGTTTTCAATAAGTTTTTCTGCTGTTTCTTTATATAGATCTTTACGCTCAGACTGAAAGTACGGTCCGTAAGGGCCACCAATATCAGGACCTTCATCCCAGGTTATGCCTAGCCATTGTAAAGAATTTTGGATGCGATCTACTGCTCCTTCTACATATCGTGTTTGATCAGTGTCTTCAATTCGAAGTATAAATTGGCCATTCATTTTTTTTGCGTATAGCCAAGTCCATAATGCTTGTCGTATTACACCAACATGTGGATCACCTGTAGGACTTGGTGCAAATCGAACTCTAACATTTTGTGTGTCTTGCATTACATTTCCTTCAATTTTAACATTGGTTTTGTTTCATGAATTTCTCGATAATTTTCAATAAGTTTAATTAGGTCAACAGGGATTTGTGCCAAAAATTCTCTCCATTCACCGTTCGATGGTAAGGAAAAACCTAAACGATATGCATGTAAAGCCTGTCTTGAAATATAAATCGAATTTGTCCCATATAATGTGTCTCCAATGATTGGATTCCCTATCGCTGACATATGAACTCGAATTTGATGAGTACGTCCAGTATAGATTTGCACTTCGATTAAGGCTGCCTCATTACCATATTCTTCAATAATTTTATATTCACTTCTTGCTGAACGTCCATGCTCAATTACAGCTTGCCTACGTGGATCTTGAGGATCTGGTCCTAACTGTGTCTCTATTTTTGCTTGTAGATGATCTAATTTGCCAGAAACTACGGCAAGGTAGCTTTTAAAAGTCGTTCTTTTTCTCCATTGTTCTTGGAGTAGATAATGGGAAGCAGCTGATTTTGCGAATGCGATTACTCCACTCGTATCACGATCTAATCGATGTACTATTCCTCCTTGATCAGAATTGCCGAGCGAACTGATTTCAGGGTATTGAGCGCGAACTGCATTGATTAAGGTAGTTCCATCAGATTCTTTATTGGGGTGAACAAGAATTCCTGCAGATTTATTTAATACCAATGTTTCTTCATCTTCAAAAATGATATCTAAATGTATATTTTTTGCGATTAAGTTGGATTCTGGAGATCTAGGTTCAGTGACAGAAATTTTAGTCCCTGCAGTAATTTGTGAACTGGCTTTAGTATTAATTTCACCCTCTATTTTAACTCCACCATTATCAATGATACGTTGAACTTGAGATCGAGATAATTCTGGCATACTTAAGACAATTGCTTTATCAAGCCTGTTGCTTTGTTTAACTACAATATCTCTGCATTCAGTCATTTAACGCTCTTTAATAATTTCTGTATTATTCCTATCAACAATAGCAAATAATAGAATTAATCCAGTACCTATCACTATTGAAGAATCAGCAATGTTAAATGCAGGATAATAGATCGGATCAATGAAATCTGTCACAGATCCTCTGATTAATCTGTCTAGAAAATTTCCTATTGCTCCCCCCAAAATGAGTGTTAAGCCTAAATTTTGCCAATGAGAAACAAAGCTCATTTTTAACATAAAATAAAGAAGTCCTATTAATGTAAAAAAAGTAATAATCGTAAGCACGTTGCTATATTCTTGAAAAATACCAAACGCTGCACCAGTATTTTCGATATGTGAAATAAAAAGAAGATTAAAATTTTCAGGCCATGTATCACCTTCATTAATAAAATTACGTACTAACACCTTTGTAGTTTGATCTATAAATACGACCGATAGACTAATCAAAAACTTAAGTTTGAAATTCTTTTGTTCACTTAGATTTTCTAAAATTTTTTTATTAAACATCGTTTATCTGTGAGTTTTTTCTATGACAAGTTCACTATGAATGTACATAATTTGTTATTACTATAGTCTACAGGTAGACATATTTTATTATACGGGGAGGTTAGATTACGTGACATTTGGATTATTCGGTAATGCCACGAGTAACAATGAATTACTTCCTGATGGTCGACTTCGCTTGCCACCAGGACAAAGATTAGTTGAAAATTGGCCTGTACTTCATTATGGCGGAATACCTCGTATAGATCTTTCTACTTGGCAATTTCAAATTGGTGGGTTGGTCCCTCAAGAAATTTCTTTTTCTTGGGAAGATTTTATGTCTTTACCTCAAGTTGATGTTCGCACTGATATTCATTGTGTTACCACATGGAGTAAATATGATAATGATTGGGTTGGCGTACAATTTTCTGAGATTCTCAAAATTGCCAATCCATTACCTGACGCGAAATACGTTATTTTTCACTCCTATGGTGGTTATACAACAAATTTAGCGATATCTGAATTGGATCGCCCTGACGTTCTTCTAGTCCATACCCATAACGGTGAAGCTTTAACTCCAGAACACGGTGCTCCTTTAAGAGGGATGGTTCCGCATTTATACTTTTGGAAAAGTGCAAAATGGGTTAGCGGTATAGAATTTGTTGCCCAAGATCGCCCAGGATTTTGGGAACTATACGGATATCATATGCATGGAGATCCTTGGATTGAAGAAAGATACGGTTAGTTTATACGTATATTCTTGGTCCAAACTCTCTAGTATCTCCTGAACGAATCGCTTCTTGCCGAACAGCTTCTGCTACAGATTCAACAACTTGTTGATTGAATACCGAGGGCAAAATGTATTCTTCACTAAGTTGATCGTCAGGAATCACATCTGCAATCGCTCGGGCTGCAACAATTTTCATTTCCTCTGTGATATTGCGCGCATGTGCATCAAGTGCTCCTCTAAATAAACCAGGGAAACAAAGTACATTATTTATTTGATTAGGGTAATCGGATCTTCCAGTGGCAATAACACGTGCCGCACCAGTTGGTATATCTTCCGGCATAATTTCCGGTACCGGATTAGCAAGCGCAAAAACAACTGCGTCTTTTGACATTTTTGTGATCCATTCTGGTTGAATAAGATGAGGACCAGAAAGACCCAAGAACAAATCTGCACCATCCAACGCTTCTTCGACAGTCCCATCGAAGCCTTCAGGATTAGTATTTTCCGCAAACCATTGTTTTGCAAAATTTAAATTATCTCTTCCCTCATAGACAGCACCAGTTCGATCAAAGCCTATAACGTTTTTCACTCCGTAGTTCATCATAATTTTTGAACAGGCGACACCTGAAGCACCAACTCCAAGAACTACTACTTTCAGATCTTCAGGTCTTTTTTGAATAATTTTTAGACTATTCATTAATGCTGCCAGAACAACTACTGCAGTTCCATGTTGATCATCATGAAAAACAGGAATGTCAAGCGGTTGCAGTCGTTCTTCAATCTCAAAGCATCTTGGTGCTGAAATGTCTTCTAGTAGAATTCCACCAAAAGTTGGAGCAATAGCTTTACAAATTTCAACTATTTGATCGGTGTCTTTAGTGTCTAAACAAAGAGGCCATGCATCAATGTCGGCGAATGATTTGAAGAGCATTGATTTCCCTTCCATGACTGGCATCGCTGCCTCCGGACCTATGTCTCCAAGCCCCAGTACTGCTGTACCATCAGAAACGATTGCGACAGTGTTAGATTTGATCGTGAGTGCCCAAACTGCATCAGGATTATCATGGATGGCCATTGAAACCCTACCAACACCAGGCGTATAGACATGAGCTAATTCTGCATTGGTCCTGATATGAACTTTATTTTCGATAGCTATTTTGCCTCTTCGGTGTAATTGGAATGTTCTGTCAGATGCTAACTCAAGTTCAACACCTTCTAAAGTAGCAATTGTCTCCGATACCGTTTTGGCATGATCTTCACTTTCACATAAGACTCGAAAATCACGAATCATATAACTAGATCTTGCCTCTCGAATATCGATGTCCATAATATTTGCACCAGCGGTACCCAGTGCAGTCGTAATCGTACCTAGCATCCCTGGTAATTGTTCGCTCCTTAGCCTTAGGAGTAACTGATATCCAACAGCTGAATAACCTTGAGAAGGATTTAAAAATTCCTCAACAACTGTTCGCTGATCTTTTTCACCTTGCGTATCTTGTGTAGTCATAGTTGTCTCCCAAGTTCAAATGTATCTATAGAATATATCGAGTTATTTGCTAGAAGGGAGGGGGTAAGTTATTTTTTCTAGAAGTTGATAGTTAAAAAAACCTTTTTTTGATAAAAATCTTAATTAAAATTAAATTTTATGAAGGTCAGACCTGAATGTTATGTCGTTCATTGATATCCTTTCACACTGGAATATTCTTCAAAGATATTCCAGTGGCCCCATCGTCTAACGGTTAGGACGCGAGGTTTTCAACCTCGAAATCGGAGTTCGATTCTCCGTGGGGTCACCAAACATACTAATATTTATGTTTTAGTGCTACTGGAATATTTATGTCTGTTACACCATTTAGAATTGAATTTAGTGATCGTGCAATCAAAGATTTACACAGACGTCTAGATGCTACTCGTTGGCCAGATATACACATTGATCAAGAATGGGAAGTTGGAACTAATGATTCTATCTTAAGGAATTTAGTTTCATATTGGCGAAAAGATTATGATTGGTTCCATCATCAACGTGAGTTAAATAGATTGGCTCATATTCGAGTACCTATTAATTCTGAAGAACTACATGCAGTCTTATACACTGGCCCTGCGGTACAAAAACGAGTGCCCATTTTGCTTATCCATGGATGGCCAGGATCTTTCATTGAATTTTTACAAGCTGCACCTTTGTTGCAAAATGGTAGTACTGATTTTCCAGGATATGATGTTGTTGTTCCTTCATTACCTGGTTTTGGATTTTCTGATCAACCAAATGCTCGAGGGATGCATCCAGGTGAAATTGCAGAGAGATTGCATGGTTTGATGCAATCTTTAGGTTATGAACAGTACTGTGTTCAAGGAGGAGATTGGGGAGCTATTATTGGTTCAGCTTTGTCTTTGCAACATCCTGAGGCAGTATTAAAATTACATTTAAATTTTATGCCAGCTAGCAAACATTTGGGTGATGTTTCTGTTGAAGAGAAATCACTCACTGTTGAAGAACGTTTGTATCTAGAGAAACAAAATCTTTTTCGTGATATTGAGACTGGTTATAGCCATATACAATCAACACGACCACAATCTTTGTCATATGCTCTGCATGATTCTCCTGTAGGGCTTTTGGGATGGATTCTAGAAAAATATTGGGTTTGGTCAGATCATGATGAAGATCTTTGGGGAACATTTCGGAGAGATTCTATCTTGACGAATGTCATGATTTATTGGCTGACAGGGACTATTTTATCTGCATCAAGAATTTATTATGAGGCAAAAATGTCTGGTAGGTCTTACCTAGAAGGTAAGATTGAAGTCCCCACTGCTTATACGCGTTATCCTAAGGAACCATGGACTGCTCCAATATCAATGATTGAAGATCGTTATAATCTTGTTAGGTTCTCTGAAATGGATCGTGGAGGTCATTTTGCTGCATTTGAACAGCCAGAATTGTTTGCAGGAGATGTCGGTTCTTTTTTTGCTGATTTATCTGGATAATAGTTTTAGTATGGATAACCTTATAAAAATGACATCTGATTAACAAAGTCGAAAGTTGTTTTTTGTGAAGATATTTTGATTCGTTTCTAAACAGAGTAACTTTTTTAAAATATCATCATGTATTGAACATTCAAATCAAATATGAATATACAAGGAGTAAGAATTCCCGTGAGCAGTAATCGCAGGAACCAGCGTCGTCAAGAGCAAAGGCGGCAACGTCAAACACGTAGAAGGGAAATACGGACACAGACTATTGAAGAGGCTGGTCCAGTAGAATTTTCCGGCCCTATGGGATTTATGCAAAGACATATCAAAAGTTTTTTTCTGTTTGGGATTATATTTATGGTGCTCAGTTTGGGTGGAGTAATTTTCACATCACTTTTGGGACCACCAGAAACTAATAAAAATGATTCCCCAACCTCTACCTCTGCGGCCCCCAAAGAACCTGCGGCAAAAGATGTTTCAGAAGATGTAGTTGTAAGGTGGTATGAATCTCCTCCTGAAATGGCTATCGATTTAGATATTAAATATGAGGCAATATTAAGACTAGATTCAGGCATAATTAATATTGATTTATTTGCTGAAGAATCGCCGGAATTGGTTAATAACTTTATATTTTTGGCTCGAAATTCTTTTTATGATGGTTTGGTTTTTCATCGAGTTGTTCCTGGATTTGTTGCTCAAGCTGGAGATCCTTCTGGTGATGGATATGGCTCTCCTGGATATACTCTTTCTTCTGAAACAAATGCACTTACATTTTCTGCAGGATCATTATCGATGGCGAGAGATGCTATTGGGACGGTGAATGGATCTCAATTTTTTATTACATTAGGTTCTACTCCTCATCTTAATACCGACTTTACTGTCTTTGGCAAAGTAAAGTCTGGGTTAGAAATTTTAGATAATTTGCCGGTTAGAGATCCTACTCGACCAGGGCTAGAGGTGGCTGAGAAAATTCTTAATATTGAAATTATAGAGAAATGAAGTGAGAAATTACACCTAGCTATACTGCTCCTCCTGACATGACGATTGATCCACTACTGGATTACTATGCGCATGTTTTTTTTAAAGCTGGTAGCTTTGTTATAAAGTTGTTCCCCAGTGTTGCACCTGTTGCAGTAAACAGTTTTGTATTTCTGTCTGAAGAAGGTTTTTATGATCGATGTATATTCCATAGGATCATACCTAATTTTATTGCTCAGACAGGCGATCCTGCTCGTAATGGCAAAGGTGGTCCTGGGTATAGATTCCCTGACGAAATATCCGATATAGATTTTAATGTTGGAGTCGTCGGTATGGCTAACGCAGGGCCAGATACCAATGGGTCTCAATTTTTTATAACATTGACTGATGCTCCACATCTAAACAGGAGATATACAGTCTTTGGAGAAGTAATTACAGGTTTAGAAACTGTACAACGCATAGCATCAAGTGAATCTGCCACAGACCCCGAATATGAAATAATTGAGATTAAGATCAGTAATAATCTTGAGTGATTATTGATTGTCAGTATAGTTGGGTTGCTCTGACCATTTTCGTTCTACGATAAGAAGAAGTCCTAGCGACGGAACAAAGCACAAGAATGATAGTATTGCTGGTAATAGCCAACCTCCTATTAAAGCTAATAATCCTATCGCCAATGAAAATGACATTCCCAAAACAGAAATTATCCTGACAATAAGAATGTAGCTAGGGGTTCCAGTTGGCATTTCTCTCTACTTTCAAAGTAGTGGTCGGGGTGCTCGGATTTGAACCGAGGGCTTCTGCGTCCCAAACGCAGCGCTCTGCCAGGCTGAGCTACACCCCGAAAAATTGGATACTACTATAAACATAATTTGAGTGTCTATATATTAGTGCACATTTTGCGCAGCTCCAACTAATTCTGAGATACTCTGTATTTTATTTTCAGTACACCAATCTTCAATTTCATCTATAATTCTCCAAGGTGCAAAAGGATCTAAGAAAGTTGCTGTTCCAACCTGTACAGCAGATGCTCCGGCCATAATGAATTCGATAGCATCTTTACCAGAAATAATTCCACCTGAAGCTATTATTGGGATTCTAGAGATTGATGCTGCTTGCCAAACCAAACGAAGTATAATCGGCTTTATCGCAGGACCAGAAAGGCCTCCAAAGCCATTTGCAATTACGGGTTGACGGTTATTGATATCTATTGCAAGGGCAGGGATGGTATTTGAAATTGTAATAGCCTGAGAACCTGCTTGAGTAACAGCTTCCACGATAGGTTGGATATTGCTTACACTAGGTGTCAATTTGGCAATTATTGGAAGTGAAGTGTGGTTGCGTACCACCGAGATTACCTCTGCAGCCATCGAAGGATCTTGTCCATATTCAAGTCCACCTGCGTCTACATTGGGGCAAGATATATTTACTTCCAGAGCTGAAATCCCAGCAACATTATCAAGTTTTTCAGACAGGAGTCCGTAATCTGAAATTGTGTCACCCATAATATTAACTATTGTTGGAATATTCCATTTCTCCCAAATTGGAGCAACATTATTAATCAAAGCACTGACGCCTATATTTTGGAAACCAATTGCGTTGATCATTCCAGAAGCAGTTTCATGCGTCCGAGGAGTTGCATTCCCTTTTCGAGGGTAAATCGTTGTACCTTTTGATACAACGGCACCTAATTCATTGATATTAAATTTTTTTGCTAATTCTAGTCCGTTGGAAAAAGTCCCTGATCCTGTCATAACAGGATTCTGGAGTTGGAGTTCAAATTTGCTTTCTTTTGCAAGATTAACTCTTAAGTCCATTAGGTGTGTTACCTATCGCTAACAAGAAAAGACTACATGTTGAAAAGAATTACGTATAGTGTCGTGCATTATTTTGATCGTCGATACCAAGACAATATATAAATCTTTGTGATACTAATTTTTCAATTTAGATAAAAGAAATGTCAGCTAAAAACATCATGACTCATCAGACAAAAGTATTTCTGCAGGGCGTGAGAATCGTTCAGCTTGTCTAATGTCATTTCTTAATGTACTCGTTTTTTCCCACATGACACTCTCATTAGAGTTAGGGAAAGTTTTTTTCGTTCCACAATGTTTGCAATTGCCCACACTCTCTCTGCCACTGGGAGTCCCAATAATCCAGTGGTGGACACATTTTTTCTTTGTGTTTTTGACTTTATTAACTTTACTTACTTTAACTGGAGCCTTTGTACGACTCATTATCTCATTCCTTAAACTAGCAAAAGTCACCCCGTGCCCTCAGGATAACTATTTCAATTAACTGCAGCACGCGAGTACTTTTACATTGTTATATATGCGCATGTGCTAACACAATTATGCATCTTGTAATAGTTTTTAGTCAAGTTTAAGATCTATAAGTTATAAAAATTATTCTAATTGGTTTTTCCTGCGTAAATCGACGGTTATAATTCAACAGTATTCAAATTTTATTGTTGTTTATCAAATGCTTAATAAATTTGAATTTTAATTTGCTATATTCTAGATCGTTTTATTTGTCGATCTTATGTTGTGGGTAATTTCTTCTATGTGAGGAGTAAATGTGACAGATACGCAGACGATAATTTCTGCCCTGAGAAAAGTGAATGATCCTGAACTTCATCAAGACATAGTAAGCTTAAACATGGTTCGTAATATCTCACTGGACTCGGGGAAGCTTGCATTTGAAATTGTACTTACTACCCCTGCATGTCCTCTCCGTGAGACTATAGATCAAGACGTCAGGTCTGCTTTAGCAGGTTTTTCTGATATCGAGGAAATTGAAATAGATTGGGGAGCTGAAGTTCGGAGTACAGTTTCTCGAGAAGGTGGTCCTTCACCGATTGAAGGCGTTAAAAACATCATTGCCGTTGGGTCCAATAAAGGTGGTGTAGGTAAATCGACAGTCTCTACAAATCTAGCTGTAGCATTAGCAAAACTAGGTGCAAAGGTTGGCATTATTGATGCTGATATTACAGGACCTAATATTCCTACAATGCTTGGGATTACGGAAGGAATTCAATCTGAAGGTAACGTTGGCTTACACCCTATTGAAGCTCATGGTGTTTCAGCTGCTTCGATAGGATTTGTTTTACCTCAAGGCACTCCTGTGGTTTGGAGAGGGCCTATGATAGGTTCCGGCGTTAGACAGTTAATGCGAGATATACAATGGGAAGAGATTGACTATCTGATAATTGACTTACCTCCTGGAACTTCAGATGCTTCAATGACTATGGCACAAGATGCATTAATTGCCGGAGTGGTTATTGTTTCAAGCCCTCAGAAAGTAGCGATTGAAGATGCTCGTAAGGCAGTTGGTATGTTTGACCGTCTGAGTGTTCCAATTTTTGGGATTATTGAAAATATGTCAGGTGATATTTTTGGCCATGGAGGTGCACGTGACGCCGCAGAAGAATTAGGGATCGAATTTCTTGGTGATTTACCTTTGGATAGCTCTATTCGAAAGGGCAGTGATGAAGGAATTCCCATTGTTGTAGCAGAACCCGACTCAACAATTGCATCTTCATTTATTGGACTTGCAGAGCAAGTTGCTTCAAGATGCTCAGTTCTTCAATTCGCAGGTGAAGAGGCAAGATTATGAACAATGACAACTCAAATGACAACTCAAATGACAACTCAAATGACA
>CEQN01040231.1_pt1 | contig 21114 bp, 16 predicted proteins | sample 427011 | NCBI WGS metagenome assembly CEQN01 (sample SAMEA2621277, study PRJEB7988) | marine metagenome | biome: marine biome (ENVO:00000447); feature: deep chlorophyll maximum layer (ENVO:xxxxxxxx); material: "saline water (ENVO:00002010), including plankton (ENVO:xxxxxxxx)" | depth 120 m
CCAACACATTTATTGCTACATGGCTAGCGGTCTCACATGTTGGAGCGATTCCTGTTCCAGTCGAACCTAGTTTATCCACGTATAATATTGATGCCGGAAAAATTGAAGAAAAAATCTCAGATTCCACCAAAGCAATAATTGCTGTTCATCTTTATGGTCAATCAGCGGATATGAACTCAATAAATAACATTGCAAAAAAATATAATTTGAAGGTTATAGAAGATGCTGCACAGGCACATGGTGCTAAATATCATGGGCAAATAGTTGGGAGTCTAGGAGATGCAGCAGCATTTAGTTTTTATCCAGGCAAGAATCTTGGTGCTATAGGAGATGGAGGCGCTGTTGTAACAAATGATATAGAGATTGCAGATGAAGTACGTATGTTGGGGAACTATGGCTCAGTAAAAAAATACCATAACGAAGTTATCGGATTTAATTCAAGATTAGATGAACTTCAAGCAGCTTTACTGCGAGTCAAATTGAATAAGATGGATCAATGGAACGAGCGAAGAAAAGAAGTATCATCAATATATAAGAAATTGTTTGCTGATTTTTCCGAAATCAAACTCCCCTCTGTTGGTCATGGTTATGAACACGTATGGCATCTATTTGTTGTTCAACATGAAAAACGAGATATGTTCATGAAAAAATTAACAGAATCTGATATTGGTAGCATGATTCATTATCCAATTCCACCCCATTTAACGGGCGCATACAAACATTTATCCATTGAAGAAGGGGACCTACCTATTGCAGAGGCTATGGCAGATCGTATTATCAGTCTGCCAATATATCCCCAGATAGATACTAAACTGCTTTCAGAAAAGCTGTTTAAACTACTTGCCACTTATTAACAAACTAATGCCAAACTCCTTTCCATTGGTATCGATCTTAATTATTTGTTATAAACAGGAAAGGTTTATTAAGGATGCTATAGAAGGAGCACTTAATCAGGATTATCCAAATATAGAGATAGTTATTACTGATGATAATTCACCAGATGGAACTGGTAGCATTTTAAAATCTTATCAGGAAAAATACCCCGATAAAATCCGCGTTTATACAACCGAAACAAATCTTGGTGTAACGGGCAATCATAACCACGGACTTAGATTATGCAAAGGAGAGTATGTAGCTATTCAAGGTGGAGACGATGTATTTCTTCCCGGTAAAATCTCATCACAGGTACAATGGTTGCAAGAGGTTCCATCTAGGGTTCTTTGTTATCATGATATGGATGTCTTTAATAATGAAACAGGTGAAACTATGTGGTATTGGAGTGAAAGATTTAAAATGCGAAGAGGAAATTTCAAAAATGTAATTATGCATGGTGCCTTTATGTGTGGATCGTCCCTGATGTGTAAGCGCAGTAGTTGCAAAGAAGTATATTTTGACGAAAGAATAAAGATTTCGTCCGATTGGTTATTTGTGATTGATTGTCTTTTATACTCCAAGGGAAGTATAGGTTATTTGCCTGATGTGTACGGGAAATACAGACGACATGATAGTAATGTTACTTTATCTTCTTCATATGAGTTTGACGAAGTAATGTGTACTCTCAATATCATAAATCAAAAATATCCTAGAACTAAAAGCTATACCTCCTTTCGTGCTGCTGTTGCACACCAAATCGAATCAAAGAGATTAATATCAAAAGGGGAAGTACGGATTGGATTAAAATATTTTGTAAAAGCTTTGATAAGAAGTCCAAATGGTTTTTTCAACGGGATTTTAAAATATTTTCATAGAATTCTTGGTCAGCCTGTATAATCTTTTTTAGCTTAATACTGTAAGTAGTATTCAAATCAATTTAATGAAAGAAAAAAATTACAATACTTTTTCTAAAATCCTTTTATTTTTTGCATCATTACTACTAATTCTTAACCCTTACACTAGCATGGGAAATCTTGGTTTTTATGCTACATTGCCTCTTGTCATCATGGCTTTACGCTCTCCTATTTTTCCAATATTCCTTTGTAAACGTGGGTTTTTATTACTCTTATTAATTACGATAAGTTTTTACGCTGTGTTTATCTCTGCTGTGAATGATATTTTTCAAATAGCGCATCTGTACGTAACTATATCAATGATTATTACGATTATTATATCTATTGGTTTATGGAGCTACTGTCGCAAAAAAGCAATCAACTTTGACCAATTATTATTTGTATTTCTAGGATGCATTGTATTTAATTCAATCGTAATCGTCTTAGAGCTAATACTACCTCAATTTCGAGTGTTCATTGAATCATTTCTGGTTCAAAGTGCTAGCGATTACACAATAAGTAACCGTTTCAGAGGGATTGCGTCAAGTGGTGGAGCAGCACTATCCATCCTGTCTCCAATAGGTATAGCTTTAACTTTTCAACTATATATCAATAAACGCATAGGTTCATGGTTTGTTGCTACCTGTGTATTATTCTTATTTATGAGTTGTTTTTTAATAGGCAGGACAGGGCTTGTTCTGTCATCGATCCCAATTACCTTTTTTATTTTTTGGTCAATAAGAAATAGTTATTCAAAACTTATCATTTTGGGAATACCAGTTTTTATAATTACCTATCTTACATTCTCTTTATCAATTAATTATCTTGAAGAAGTATTTGGGGAATCTTTTATTTTCTATACTGGAGGGTTTCTATTTGAAGAACAGGGGTTAGAGTCTGAGGGAACTCTTGGGTTTATGGTAGAATACTTGAAAGCGGTTCCTACTGAGTGGCCATATATTTTAACAGGGTATGGATATTTTGGACACTCAGATTTTACGCCAAGATCTGATTCTGGATTAGCTAGAATGTTTATGGCAATTGGATATCTTCTTGGTTTAGTCTACTATGTATTATTTTTCAAAATAATATCTTTGTTTTCAAATAAAGATAACTTGTTTATTCTTATTTCTGGTTTTACTGTTTTGATTTTTGCTGAAATAAAAGAGTCAATTCTACTGTCCCAATTTGCCTCACGACTCATGATAATTATTGCGATCTTTTCTTATCTTGAATCTATGTTAGAACATTCCTCAAGATTTAACACTTCAAAAATATTGAAGTGATTACCTTTTTTGAAAATACTTTAGAAAACATCCATAAAAATCTTGAGATATAATTTGATTTAAACCTTGAAAAATTCAAAAATACATAACAATAAGCCTAGTGTGAAAATAGTTCATATAATTGTTGGCCTTAATGTTGGCGGGGCTGAACTGATGTTAAAAAGACTAGCTTTATCACAACTTAATGATGGGATATATGATGTAACAGTAATTTCATTGACTAATCTTGGTAAAGTTGGTCAACAACTGAACGATAAAGGAATACAAGTTAAATACCTTGGAATGAAATCTATTTTCCATTTAGCAACTGGTTTTATAAGGTTATTTAAAATTCTTAGCCAAAAACGTCCATGCATTGTTCAAACATGGATGTATCATGCAGATTTGATAGGCGGTGTTGCTGCTAAGCTTGCGGGTTGTTCTAAGATTATTTGGGGGATTAGAAATACCGATACATTCTATGGTAGAGGACTCTCTAGGTCAACTGCTGTACTTCTTAAAGCATGTGCGGTACTGTCCTCCATCATCCCGCACACAATTGTTTGTGTTGCTAGAGAAGGGAAAAAAGCTCATATAGTCAAAGGGTATAAAAGAAAAAAAATGATGGTTATTGGTAATGGATTTGATACAAAAAAATTTAAGTCAAAAAAAAATATTCGACATAAAATTCGTGATGAATTAGGGATAAAGAATAATCATATAGTAGTAGGATCAATTGGGCGTTATAATGAATATAAAGATCATAAAAATTTCATTCGAAGTGCAGGTAAAGTAGCTTTGAAAGATCAAAATGCTCTATTCTTACTTGTAGGTCAAGGTGTAAGTTTAGAAAATAAATTTCTTTCAAAATGGATTGAAGATACGGGTTTTTCAGATCGTTTTATTCTACTAGGTGAGAGATCTGATATCCCATCTATATTAAATGCTGTAGATATCTTTTGTTTACATTCAATTAGTGAGGGTTTCCCTAATGTTTTAGGCGAGGCAATGTCTGTAGGTCTCCCTAGTGTAGTTACTGATGTTGGAGATGCAGGTTTATTGATGGGTGATGCAGGTTTATTGGTTCCACCTAGAGACTCAAAAGCATTATCTCGGAGTGTAAACAAACTTATTCAGCAACCAGAAAAGCGTTTATTGCTTGGTACAACAGCAAGAAAACGAATCAAAAAAAACTTTTCTATTTCTATTATAAAAAATCAATATGATGAATTATATAAAAGAGTATTAAGCACCTAAGAAAAAAGTATTGTTAAGTGTATTTTGAATAAAATTAAGAGTTAAATAGTATAATATGACAAAATTAAATATTTTTAAATGAGTGTTAAAGTTTTTCGATCTTTATGCTAAAAAATAAATACAAAAAAGCGAGAGCAAACAGCTAATGTGTGGCATTGCTGGTTTTATTGGATTTGGTGATTTTCAGATTTCGGATACTTCTGAAATTGCAAAGCAGATGGGTAATGCTATAAGCCATAGAGGACCAGATAATCAAGGTATCTGGAAAGATGATGGAGGGCAAATGGCTATGGTGCACCAGCGTCTATCAATTCTTGATTTATCTTCTACCGGGCATCAGCCAATGCTTTCTTCGTCTGGGAACCTTGTAATCGCTTTTAATGGCGAAATATATAATCATCTCGACCTACGTACAGAACTTCAAAAAAATGATCTATCAGAAATAAGATTCAGAGGTTGGCGAGGGCATTCCGATACTGAAACATTGATTGTGGCCATAGAGACTTGGGGATTGGAGGAAACACTTAGAAAGTCAGTAGGCATGTTTGCTTTTGCCCTATGGAATCGTAAGGAAAAATCGTTAACACTAGTGCGTGATCGTATTGGAGAAAAACCACTTTATTATGGATGCCAAAAAGGGATCTTTCTATTTGGTTCAGAATTAAAAGCTTTAAAGGCGCATCCTATGTTTGAAGGAAATATCGACCGGAATGCTATGACATTGCAATTGCGTCATAATTACATTGCAGCACCTCATTCAATATATGAAGGAATAAGAAAGTTGTCGCCTGGAACGTATCTTGAGCTAAATAGTCATAAAAATGAATTTTTATTAAATGAACTACCAAAGCCTATACCATATTGGTCGTTAGAGGATGTTATTACTAAAGGACAAGAAAACCCTTTTGAAGGAAGTGATATAGATATAATTAATAGACTCGACGGTGTATTGCGTAAATCTGTAAAACAACAAATGATTTCTGATGTCCCATTGGGTGCTTTTCTTTCTGGAGGTATTGATTCTTCTGTTATTGTAGCATTAATGCAAACTCAATCTTCAAATCCAGTCAATACATTTTCCATTGGATTTAACGAGTCAGACTTCAACGAAGCAGAATATGCTAAGAAAGTGGCTAACCATTTGGGTACTAATCATACAGAATTATACGTAACGCCAAAACATGTAATGGATTCAATACATCGTTTACCTTTGCTCTATGATGAACCGTTTTCTGATTCATCACAAATTCCAACCTTTCTTCTTTCAGAAATGACACGCAAACATGTAACTGTGTCGCTTTCAGGAGATGCAGGAGATGAGCTATTTGGCGGTTATAGTCGATATTCCATTGCTCAACAACTCTGGGGCAATATTAATCGATTTCCTTTAAAATTGCGATATTGGGGTGGAGGTGCACTTAAGGCACTTAAAGCAGAGCACTGGAATAAAGTTCTTGAACGCATTCAGTACTTTTTTCCTGAAGGGTGGCATCGTGCCAATTTGGGTGATAAAATACATAAAGGTGCTGCTATCTTAGATAGCAATAGTCTTGATGAGTTGTACTTGAGACTTATATCCAATTGGGATGTCCCATCATCCATAGTGATAGGGGGGCATGAACCGAGAACGCACTTAACTGCTGAAATTCCACATTTCCCAGCCCTAGATGGTATTGAACGTATGATGGCATTAGACACTATTACTTACCTACCTGGTGACATTCTGGCTAAGGTAGATCGTGCCGCTATGGGTGTATCATTAGAAACCAGAATCCCTTTTCTTGATCATCGGCTATTAGAATTTGCTTGGAGTTTGCCCTTATCGATAAAGATTCGCAATGATAATGGTAAATGGATTCTACGACAAGTTTTGAAAAAATACATACCTAATGAACTTATAGAGCGACCTAAAATGGGCTTTGGTTTGCCAATAGATTCTTGGTTAAGAGGCCCACTCCGTGATTGGGGGGAAAGTTTGTTAAGTGAATCACGTTTACGTAATGAAGGATTCTTTAATCCAGCACCCATTCGAAAAAAGTGGGAAGAACATCTATCGAGTGACCGCAATTGGCAGTATCCTCTGTGGGATGTATTAATGTTCCAAGCGTGGCTTGAGCAGCAATAGAGAGATGTAACTTTTAAATTTTGTTATTTATCTAAGATTAAGTGAGATTGGATGTAATTAGAGGTCGGTTAAGTCGGTCTTTTTAGTCAATATTTACCTAAAATTTGTAAATTAGAAATGTCCTAAGAGGTATTATTGTGGGAAAAGTAAATGATCAGAGAAACACAGATGTTATAGAGAACGATTGGATTAAACAACTAGGAATAGTTGTTGTTGGAAAAATCAGTTCTTGTAAGGAATGGAATTAAATGAAAATTTGTATTGCAGGCAAGAATTCTATTGCAATTGATACAATAAAGTATCTTCTTAATGATTTAAATTTAACTCATGATAATATTTGTATAATCACTAATCGTACTGATGATGGGGAAGATACATGGCAGCCATCGCTAAAAAAATATTCTTTAGAAAATGGATTAGCTTTAGTGGATTTAGAGAATATTTATAATATTGAAAACTTACTTTTTATATCGCTTGAATATGATAAAATAATTAAACCTAACCTATTTAAAAGTGACAAATTATTTAATATACATTTTTCTTTATTGCCCAGGTATAAAGGAATGTACACCAGTGTTCATCCCATCTTAAATGGAGAAAAAAATAGCGGTGTCACATTACATGAAATAGACCCTGGTATAGATACAGGTGATATTTTATTTCAAAAGTCGTTTGAAATAAACATTGATGATACATCGCGCGATCTTTATTTAAAATATTTACATTATGGCAAAGAATTAATTATAAACAACTTGCCATTTCTTTTGAATAATAATTATTCATCTAAACCTCAAGGTTTTGTTAATTCATCCTATTATTCAAAAAAATCTATTGATTTTAATAATATCATCATTGATCTTAACAAAACATCTTTCGAGATACATAATCAATTAAGAGCCTATATTTTCCCAGAATACCAATTGCCATCATTAAAAAATAATCTCATTAAGAAAAGTGTCATTAAAGACGAATTCATTGGCACAAAAGTATTTACTGAAACTGATGAGAAAATAATTTTGAGTGGTATCGATGGATTTAAAATAGAAGCTCTCAAAAAATGATCTCCTTTTTTGATATAAATAATACTAATAAATCTCACTTTGTGGGGTATTGTTATTTATAGAGTAATTGTTTAATCAAAAATGAGGCAGGTTATTTTCTCCTTATTTGTATCTAAACTTAATAGATTAGTATCAATTATTTAATTGTATCAAGCTGATAGTTTTTTCGTGAATAAGGTAAATGTAGATATAGAAGATTATTTTATGGAATGGGATTATTCAAGCAATGAAATTTCATAAAAAAAGGTATTGATTAAATGAAAAAAGAAAATATTGACCATCTGACGGTAGAAGGTTTTGGTGATGAATGGAACCGTTTTGATCAATCATCACTTTCAAATGAAGAACATCAAAGATATTTTGATATGTATTTTAGTATTTTCCCAAAAGATATTTTCAACGAAAATTCTGTTGGGTTTGATTTGGGCTGTGGAAGTGGTAGATGGGCAAAATTAGTTGCTCCTCATGTTGGAACTTTAAAGTGCATTGACCCAAGTAATGCAATTGAGGTAGCAAAGGCAAATTTAAGAGAAAATCTAAACTGTGAATTTTTTAAAGCAGGTGTTGATAATATGCCAATTGATGATAACAGTATGGATTTTGGATATTCCCTAGGTGTTTTGCACCACGTACCTAATACTCAGACTGCCATAATTGACTGTGTCAAGAAGCTGAAAAATGGTGCTCCTCTTCTATTATATTTATATTATTCATTTGATAATAGGCCAATATGGTATAGGGCATTATGGCAGCTAAGTGAACTACTTAGATTTTTGATATCAAGATCTCCAAAAGGGATTAGATATATATTAAGTCAAATAATTGCTGTTTCCATATATCTACCACTTTCAAGATTATCAAGAATTCTAAAGAAGCTAGGAATCAATACGGAAAACATGCCACTTTATGCCTATCGAAATAGCAGTTTTTACACCATGCGGACAGACGCATTAGATAGATTTGGAACAAGGTTAGAAAAAAGATTTTCTAAAAAACAAATAAGAGAGATGATGGAAAAGGCAGGACTTGAAAAAATAAACTTTTCAAATAGCATACCTTTTTGGCTTGCTATAGGTACAAAGAAAAAAGAGATGATATAAAATAGAATTGTCAATCAGTGTAAACAATAATTATGAGACTGATTTCACACTTTTTTCATATTCAAATCATTCTAACGAATATTATGGTTTAAACCTAAAAAGAAGATTAAATAATCGTAAATCTTAAAATGAATAACATGAGACTATAATATGTGCGGTGTTTATTGTTCTATAAATACTAAAAAACCAAGTCTCAAAAAATTAAAACAGGTTCTAGACCACAGGGGGCCTGATAGTTGTTATGAGTACTTACATAATAATGTTTACTTCTTCCATTCAAGGTTAGCAATTCAAGATCTAACAAGTGGCGCTGACCAACCATTTCATCATGGGAACTTATCCATAATATACAATGGAGAAATATACAATCATCTTGAACTAAGAAAATTAACACAAACCTTTAAATACAATACAAATTCAGATACTGAAACCTTATTAGCTCTATACCAAAAGTATGGTGAAAATATGTTTGAATTCCTTGATGGAATGTTCGCCTTTATTATCTTTGATAAAATTAAAAACAGAATTTTCATAGCGAGGGATAGAGCAGGGAAAAAACCTTTATATATGTATAAAAAAGATGAAAAACTTGTTTTCTCAAGCGAATTAAATGCAATTATTCAAAATGTAAAAGGCATTGAAATCAACGAAGATGCGATAAATGCATATTTGAGGTGCGGGTTTTTCTTCAAAGGATATTCTGCTTATAAAAATGTCTCTGAGGTAGAGCCTGGATGCTATTATAAAATAGATTTAAGCACTTTAAGGATAAAAAAAACAAAATATTTCGATTTGATAGACATATATAATAAACCAAAAATTAAATCCTTTGATAAATGTATTGAAGAAGTTGAACAAAGTCTCAAAAAAAGTATCCAATCAAGATTACTATCATCCGATCTTGAGGTAGGCGCGTTTTTAAGTGGGGGAATTGATAGCTCATTAATTGTTGGTATTGCCTCTGACTACGTAACAAAATTAAAAACCTTTACTGTAAAATTTGATGGGACTTATGATGAGTCAAGGCTTGCTAGAATGACAGCTTCTAAATACAATACTGATCATCATGAGGTTCAAATTGAAATGAATTTGAAAAATGATATTGAAAATATTTTGCTTAAATATGGCCAGCCTTTTATGGATAGTAGTGCAATACCTAGTTATTATGTATCCCGGGAAGCAAAAAAGTATGTAACGGTAATCCTCAATGGTGATGGTGCTGATGAACTTTTCGGTGGATATAGAAGATATCTTCCAGCTTTATATAGAAATTTCAAAACTATTCGTTACTTAAGCTTTATCCAAAATCTATTACCAAACTCAAACTCAAAAAGTTCAAAATACAATTACTTTAAGCGTCTACTTTCAATGTCAAATAAAAACGGGCTAGACTACTATTTAAGCTCGACGACTGATATTTTTGAAGACCATATCTTCTTTAACAAAAATAAAGTTCTTCAAGAGATGAAATCTTTTATCGATGAAGTTTTAAAAGCTAATCTTTCATTTTTTGAAAAAATGTTATACCTAGATTTCAATTTAATTCTTTCCAGTGATTTATTGCCTAAAATGGATATTGCAACAATGACCAATTCCCTTGAAGGAAGAAGCCCTTTCTTAAGCAAATATTTATTAGAAACTGCACCTCGAATTCCTGATAATTATAAAATTAGGCTCTGGCATACTAAGTATGTATTAAGGAATCTAGCAGAAAAATATATTCCAAATGAATTGATCAATCAACCGAAGAGAGGTTTTGAAGTTCCTCTAACTAGATGGATCAACATTGATTTGAAAGAAAATATTTATGATTCACTTACTTCAACTAGTTATAGTTCTAATTTTATTTCTGAAGAATTTATTAATTCTCTTTTATCAAAAGAGATTAATGTTTCTGAAAATAAAAGAGCTAAAATGCTTTGGGCTATGTATTGTTTAGAAGTATGGAAGAAGAACTTTGACTACATTCAGGATCAGTGAAGAAACAAATAAAATTCTTATTAATAGCGAGTTATCCTGAATCGGTATTAAAATTTAGGAAAGAACTACTTCAATCTATACTATCTCGTTCAATATCTGTACATTTAATATCACCGCGTTTCTCATCATCTAAATCAGATAAAAAAATAATTGAAAATATGGGGATAACAATTCATGAACTATCTCTTAGCCGAAGTACAATTAACCCTCTAAAGGATATATACTCTTTTATTAAAATTCTTTTGGTATTAAAAGAGGTAAAGCCTCAATATGTATTAGCATATACAATTAAACCTGTCATATATGGTTTAGTTGCATCACACATAGCAAAAGTACCATCTAGTTTTGCTTTAATTACTGGTTTAGGTTATGGATTTACTGGAAAAGTATTTGGTTGGAAAAAAGTTCTGCGAATTGTGTTGCATTATATGTACAAAATTGCACTCAGGAATTCAAGCAAGGTATTTTTTCAAAATAGAGACGACAAAAAGTTATTTGAAAAATTAAATATATCCCCACAATCAACAAAAAATATTGTAGTTAACGGCTCAGGTGTTAATCTGCAAGATTATCCAAAATCACCCTTGCCCGAAGAAGCCTCGTTTCTGATGATCTCAAGATTACTTGTAAACAAGGGTGTCCGCGAATATGCTCTTGCTGCTGAGAGACTAAAAAAAGTATATCCAAAAGTAGATTTTAAGCTTGTTGGCTGGATTGATGAAAATCCTGATGCAATTGGTCATATGGAACTTGATGAATGGATAAATCGTGGCGTCATATCTTATTTGGGTAAATTAGAAAATGTACGACTCGCAATTGCAAAAACGAGTGTTTACGTTTTACCATCATACAGAGAAGGTACACCTAGGACTGTGTTAGAAGCTATGTCTATGGGTCGACCCATAATAACAACAGATGCACCAGGATGCAGAGAGACTGTTGATCATGGTATTAATGGATATTTAGTACCTGTAAAATCTGTTGATGCGTTAGAGAATGCTATGAGAAAACTTATAATCAACCCAAAATTATTCTTTGAGATGGGGAAGGAATCTAGACGAATAGTTGAAGAAAAATATGACGTTCATAACGTAAATACTTTTATGCTAAAAGAAATGGGGATTAATTAATGAAAACAATAATTGATCTTTCTTTGTCTATTTTTGCCATAGCTCTATTGTCGCCAATTTTAATATCAATAGGGTTGATTATTCTTTTTTCTATTGGAAGACCTATTATTTTTGTTCAAACTCGGCCAGGATATGATAAGAGACCTTTTAAGTTTTATAAATTTCGAACAATGACAAACTTTGTTAATGATTCTGGCGACTTGTTGCCAGATGAGGCCAGACTAACCAAGCTTGGATCATTTCTTAGAAAAACAAGTCTTGATGAACTGCCGTCTCTTTGGAATGTTGTTAAAGGAGATATGAGCTTAGTTGGGCCTAGACCACTGCTTATGGATTACCTTCCACATTATTCAGAACAGCAAATAAGGCGCCACGAAGTAAAACCAGGTATAACAGGTTGGGCGCAAATTAATGGTCGCAATCTAATTACGTGGGAACAAAAGTTTAAATTAGATATTTGGTATGTTGATAATCAATCTCTTTGGCTAGATATAAGAATTATTATTTTAACAGTTTGGAAAGTAATTACTGGTGAGGGAGTAAGTCCTAAGGGAAGATCAATTATGAAAAGATTTGATGATTGACAAACGAATTATTGTTATCAGTGATATACATGCAAATGTATATGCTTATAAAGCTGCACTCAAAAAGGCAAGGGAATTAGGTTTTGATCTTATTATAAATCTTGGAGACCTTCTTACTTATGGTTGTGATACAACAGAAACTATTGAACTGACAAATCAAGCAGTTCACAAAGACAATATGGTAGTTATCAAAGGAAACCACGATCAACTCTATTTTGATTTAAAGCGCGGTGATTTCACCTATTTTAAAACTTTACCGACCTGGATCCAAGATTCAATAAGTTGGACAATCGAAAATACTAATTTAGAAAATTTTGAAAAACTTTTTAATTGGCTTGATCATTATAAATTAGATAATATTTATTTTGCTCATGCAAATCCCTTTGAATATGGTAACTGGTTGTATTTGAATTCTAACGAAAAATATATAGAAGCTGCACATAGTCTATATGGTAAGCAAAAGCCTATTGGCATTTTTGGACATACTCACCGAAGGAATATCTCTCTTATTTCAAATAATAATGTGGTGAAATCTATGCGGGAGCAGAAAATAGTTTATGAAATTGATTTAATAAAAAATCTTGCTTTGATAATTAACTTAGATTCCATTGGGCAACCGCGAGGCGATTCTAAATCATGCACACTACTTGTATTAGATATAAAAGAGAATCTATTTGATATAGATTTTGTTGAGTTTAATTATGATTTAAATAAGCATAAAGAAAGTATTCGTAGAGCATCATTTTCAAAGGAAACCCAAAAAAAAATATTCTCCTTTTTTTAATCTGAATTTAGTTGAACTTTTTATATATGAATAAAATAAAAGTATTAGTTACTGGAGCAGGTGCCCTCCTTGGCCAAGGTATAATAAGATCCTTAAAACAATCATCTTTTAAAATACATATTGTGGGTATTGATCCCAGTCCTCTATCTGCTGGTTTATATTGGTGTGATTCATCTCATATAATCCCTTTTGCAAATGAACCTAATTATATTGATCAAATTATTAAAATAATTAAAGATGAAAAACCTGACGCAATACTTGTTGGGACTGATGTAGAGTTACATCTATTTGCAAAGCACCGAAAGTATTTTGAAGAAGAACTTGGTACTAAAGTTTTAGTTAGTAGTAAACGCGTTATTGATATTGCAGATGATAAGTACCGGACCTTTGAATTTTTAAGGGATAAGGGTTTCAATTATCCAGAATCATGCTTACCTGGGGATGAAGAAAAATTGATTGAGAAAGTTGGATTTCCATTAATTGTTAAACCTCGCGTTGGGGCAAGATCTTATGGTGTCCATAAAGTTTATGATTATGAAATGCTAAAAAAAGTAATTGAAAATGAAAAGGGTGTTCTGATTCAAGAGTGTGTTGGTAATTCCATAAACGAATATACTGCAAGTGCATTAGTTTTTAATGGGGTATGCGAAGCATCAATAGTTATGCGAAGAGAGTTACGTGATGGTAATACTTATCGTGCATTTGTGGAAAACTATGAAAACTTGAATCATAAAATTCGTATTTTAGGCGAGGCGCTTAAACCACATGGGCCAGTAAATTTTCAGTTCATGCTCGACGAATCTGAAATAAAAGTATTTGAAATTAATTCAAGATTTTCTGGAACAACACCTCTACGTGCCCATGCAGGTTTCAATGAGGTTGAACTTTGCCTTAAACAGATTTTATTTAATGAGTCTATTACTCAACCGGAGATCAAAGAAATCACAATACTTCGTCATTGGAGTGAAACAATTATAAATAGTAATAACTTAATAGATTAAATTGAAATGTAGGATTATGTCTAACAGTCGAAAAAATCTTATTGTCACTGGAGCAGGTGGTTACCTAGGTCAACATCTTGTTAATAGAGCACTTGAAAATGATTGGGAAGTAATAGCTCTCATACATAACAACAATCCTTTTCCTGAAAATTGTGCAGGACTAACTGTTAAAAAATGGGATTTAGGTAAGATAGATGAAATATCAGAAATTTTCAATGATTCCTGTATCCTTGTTCATGCAGCCGCGTACATACCAAAAAATCATAACTCCTCGAATACTGCAGAAGAATGCTATAAATACAATGTTCTTGCGACTCTTAGGCTTTTGCAGATCGCGCTAAAACAAAATATATCACACTTTGTTTATTACTCTGCTGGTAATGCGTATAACATAGAAAATCGACCAGCAACAGAAGAAGATTCTTTATATCCCTTTGGTAAAGCTGTTATCTATCTTTCTAGCAAAATCTCTGGTGAAATTCTTGTAAATCATTTCAGTGATATTTGGTCTATTCCTGCCACAATACTTCGTATATCCACTCCATTTGGACCCAATAATTCTTCGTTTATAAATAAAACTTTAATCTCTTTAAAAAATTCCACCGCTATAAATCTAAAAGAAGGAGGATGCCACGCTGCTGATTTTGTATATGTAGATGATATAATAGACGTGACACTTCAAGCAATTAATACAAAAACAACTGGCATTTTTAACATTGGATCTGGTATTCGTACATCATTACTTGAAGGGGCTAATATCATTGCCGATATTCTCAATGTGAATAAAGATCTGATCAATATAGATCCTGTTCCAGAAAATCATATGGTAAAAGGATATCCTGCTTTGGACTTTACCAAAGCATGTAAACAATTGAATTTCTCACCAATGTCATTCAAAGATGGTTTATGCAAAATAATCCAAAAAGAATTCGATTGAGAAATAGTATTTATCAGAAATGAAAAATAATCGTATTTATCTATCTCCACCCCATATGGGTGAGAATGAAAAAAAGTATCTTACAGATGCTTTTGACTCCAATTGGATCGCACCCCTAGGTCCTAATGTGGATGCATTCGAACAAGAGATTAGCTCATATATAAGAACAGGTTATGCTGCCGCTTTGAGTTCTGGAACCAGCGCTTTACATCTTGCTTTAATAATCGCTGGTGTAGAAGAAAGCGATAAAGTCCTTTGCCCAAGTCTTACCTTTTCAGCTACAGCAAACGTTATAATGTATCAAAAAGCAAAGCCCATATTTCTGGACTCAAACCCAAAAACCTGGGTCGTAGATTTAGATGTTCTTGAGAAAGCTATTGTTGAACATAAACCAAAGGCTTTCATCTCTGTAGATATCTATGGCCAAAGTTGTGATTATGAAACGATACTTAATCTATGTAACCAGTATAATGTAATCCTCATTGAAGATGCAGCAGAGGCATTAGGTTCAACTTATAAGAATGAGAAATGTGGTTCATTTGGTCAAATGGGGATATTTTCTTTTAATGGTAATAAAATCATAACAACTTCAGGTGGTGGGATGTTAGTGTCAAACAATGAGGATTACGTAAAAAAAGCTCGATTTTTATCAACGCAAGCTAGAGAACCAGAAATACATTATGAACACAAAGAACTGGGTTATAACTACCGTATGAGTAATTTATTAGCAGCAGTTGGCAGAGGCCAATTAGAATTAATTGATGATCGAGTTTCTAAAAGAATATCTATTTTTAATCACTATGAAGAATCATTATCGCATGTTGATGGGTTTACATTTATGCAAGAAGCGGATTCCTGTAAGTCAAACCGCTGGTTGACAACATTAACAGTAGACGATAAAATATCCGGAATAAACAGAAATCAAATAATTGAGTTCTTAGATAAGGAAAATATTGAATCACGACCAGTTTGGAAACCGATGCATATGCAGAATTTCTATAAAAAGTTTGAATACATTAAAAGCAACAGTCAAGATGTCTCTGCAGAATTATTTCAAAATGGTCTATGTTTGCCTTCGGGGTCTAATTTATTGAAAGAACAACAAGATAGAATTATTGACATAATTTTATCATTAATTAAATAAAAATGACTTAAGTTTGAAAAATTTGTTTTTATAAATTAAAATCTTATTAAATTATTATCATGAAGGCTCTGGAAAGGGTTTTTTTTATATTGGAAAGAAAAATAATGAAAAAAAGAAATATCAATCTAATGATTTTAGATGCTATGGCATCGGTGCTAGCTCTATACCTATCTTTTTTAATTCGATTTGATTTTCAAATCTCTACAAGCTTTCTAGATATTTTTATTAGTTGGGTACCATGGTTTGTTCTTATACAGGTTTCTGTATTTTATATTGCAGATCTTTATGCAAGGATGTGGCGATATACCAGTTTATTTGACTTGTATGCAATTTTATCTTCTGTTTCGGTAGTTACTTTATTATCGGTTATTTATGTTTTTGCTGCTTTTGGTTCAAATGGATATCCTAGGTCTGTATTAATCCTATATTATATAATTAATGTGATTGCTACCGTTTCGCTAAGGTTGAGCGTAAGAGTTTATTACACTCATTATCATCAAGAATCTGTATTGAAATCTGCAAGCCAGAAAAAAGTATTGCTTTTAATTGGTGCAGGTAAGACGGGAGAAAAAATTGCTAGAGAGATAATGACCACCTCACGAAATCAATACTCTATTGCTGGCTTCGTAGATGATAACGTGCAAAAATCTGGTGCTCTTCTCCATGGCAAAAAAATATTCTGTAAAATAAGTGAATTACCAAATTTAAATGTTCAATATGACGAGTTACTTATAACTGCTCCTTCTGCTTCAGGTGATCAAATGAGACTAATAGTGGATGTATGTAAACAAACTGGGAAACGTTATAAGACTGTTCCTGGTATTAATGAGATAATTGATGGTGAAATTTCAATGGCTGCAGTAAGAGATGTTTCCTACTCAGATTTATTAGGTAGAGAGGAAGTGAAACTTGACATGAATTCAATTGAAAATATACTTAAAGGCAAGCGAGTACTTATTACTGGAGCTGGAGGATCTATTGGCTCTGAACTTGTGAAACAATGTTTGTCATTTAGTCCAGCAGAAATCATCTGTTTAGATACAAGAGAGGAAAGTATTTATAAGCTTGAACAGTTTTTTTCCAAAATACACTCTAAAACTGTTTCAAAAACTGTCTTAGCCTCCGTAAATATTGAAAAAGAATGTGACAAGGTATTCTCAGAAAATCGTCCACATATTGTTTTTCATGCAGCAGCATATAAACATGTTCCAATTCAAGAACTTCATCCTTGGACGGCAGTAAAAACAAACTTAGGAGGTACATATAATATGGTTAGGTTATCTGATAAATACTCCGTGGACAAATTTGTTTTAGTGTCAACTGATAAAGCCGTGAACCCTGTTAATGTTATGGGTGCTACAAAAAGAGCTGCAGAAAAACTAATCCAATCATATAATGAAAATTCAGATACCACTTTTATGGCAGTACGCTTTGGTAATGTTTTAGGGAGTTCAGGCAGTGCTATACCAACTTTTCAAGAACAGATCAATGAAGGTGGTCCATTAACAATAACTCATCCAGAAATGACAAGATATTTCATGTCTATACAAGAGGCTTCTCAATTAATATTGCAGTGTGGGGCAATAGGACGTGATGGCGAAATATTTCTTCTTGAGATGGGTAAACCAATTCGTATAGTTCAAATGGCTAAAGATTTGATTAGATTATCTGGTTTTGAACCAGAGGTTGATATACCTATCGTTTTTACTGGGTTAAGACCTGGAGAGAAACTTTATGAAGAGCTTCAATTACTGAATGAACAAAAAGTAACAACCTCCCACAAGAAAATAATGATATTAAAGGACAAAAAACCTCATATGCCTTGGGCCATTCTAAAAACGAGTATCGAAGAGCTAATGAAAGCGGCAAAAAGTTTGGATATTGAAAAAATTCAAACTCTACTGGACCAAGTTATACCAACATATACTCCAAGAATTATAGGTCCCCAAAAAGAAGAAAATAAAAGTTTGCAAAGTAGAACTATCAAGGCTGAGGCCTAAATCCTATATGTGCAATTCCTAGACAAAGTACGAGCAAGACAACTTTTAATTCTATATTTATTAAAAATATTTTAAAGGTTTAACTTTGTTAAAAAATAAGTATTCTCTCTTTACGTATTCAATCTATGCTATTTCAATTATCTTGCTTCAATTTAGCTTAGTAATTGCTCAACCTATGCCAATGGATCAATTTGTATATCAAACTAAAAAATTATTTTATGATTTTGGAAAAGATTGGCAGTCCTTAACAAGTTTTGGTCCTTTGAGATATGGATTGGAGGGAGAAAGTAAATCCCATAAGCTTGATAATCATATTTTAAAAGATGGAGATATATTGTTCACCATTACGGATAAATTCATTTTAATAGATGGATTTGGACGATTAAAGTATAATGATCATTTTTACGCTTACTTGTATCCTGAGCTTGTTAATGAAATTGGTGAAAATAATCAACCAGTTTTGAGAACTTCATTTATTAGTAATTCTGGAGTTGGATTTGAAAATAGTTGGGGTATTTTTCAAATTGGTAAAGGAAAAGAAAATTGGGGAGCTGGAAATGATATCCAACTTGCATTAAGCAATCACAGTTCAAGCTACAATTATTTCTTGTTGGGGTCTGATTATGGAAGAATCAGAGTCAGGTATATTTATGGTTTCTTAGAGAAAATTGAAAATGTTAATCGATACATTACTGCTCGAGGATTAGAATATACAAATAAAAGGTCTTTGGTGATTGGCTTCTCAGAGACAGTAATATATTCTGGGGAAAACAGATCTTTCGACATTGGCTATTTGAATCCAATATCATCACATCTTGAGATAGAATTAAATAATCGTCTTAATGTTGTTGGAGACGGAAACTCGAATGCTGTTTGGCAATTTCATTTAGACTTTTTACCTGCAAAGAATTTTAGATTTTCACTAAATTTTTTATATGATGAACTTGTTTTAGATCCTGATATTCAAATAGGGAAAGAAAATGGTAAAGCTTTTTCATCACGAATGGCATATTCTCCCGCTATCTCGAACAAGTATTTATTAACACTTTATTGTTCTATAATAAATGTTGGCACCCCAACGTTTCGTCATGGAATGGGGACAAATAACTTTATACAAAGTGGTAGACCACTTGGATGGATCAGAGGAAGTGATGGACAAGAAATTTGTATAGGAGTCAACTATTTTAACTATAAAAATCTAATTACATCTTTTTCTTTTGGTATTATGGAAATGGGAGAAGAATCAATTATTAATAGAGTATTTGATCCATATGAAGACTACCTAGAGGGCAAATTTCCAAGTGGTAATGTGGATAAGAGTTATTTCTTTAGAGCAGAAATATCTTATCAGTGGGGAATGAATTATTCTCTATCAACAAAGATTCAAAGAGATAAAAATATTAATTCACTTTATTTGAAATTAAACATACCCATTTTTCAATCCTTACAAGAATAGCTATAAATATTTAGTCATTTTTATAATTTTTAAAAGAATTTTCCACCCATCAGAGACTTTTAACTTTTTCCCATCTTCAACACCTCTTCTATTATACTTTAACAATACCTGATCTATTTTGGTATTTTTATTGTGGATCGTTAGCATTGACAATAGTTCAACATCAATATCAAAACCAAATGATGAGAGATTATAATTTTTCAAATCACTCAAATAAAATGCTTTTGCGCAACAAAGGATGTCTTTATAGATTGATTGAAAAATTATATTGAAGAAACTGGTAAACATAAAATTACCCCAATCTAAATTTGATTTTAACGGATTTAAAGATTGATATCTATACCCCATAATAAATTTTACACTATTACTTTTATCTAGATGCATTAACTTAGAAATATCCGAGGGGTTAAGCTCCATATCGCCATCATAAACTATAATCCTATCATTAGTTGCTTTTGCTAAACCCTTTCTTAAAGCATATCCTTTACCTATGTTTTTTGGCAAGGATATCAAAATAACATCTTCTTGATCACTAAGAGCTCTTTTACTGCCATCATCGCTTCCATCATCAATTATAATTACCTCATGTCCTTTACGACTGAAGTATCTAAGTTTTTCCAATAATGGTTGAATGTATCTTATTTCATTATGGATTGGGATTAAAATAGAGTAATTGTTCATATAAAAAAAAAGCGACTTGAGTTTTCAAGTCGCTTTTATGATTAAAATTTTTAAATTTATTTAGAAACCATAATCCAATCGTAGACCAAATGCAGCCCAACCAGATGAGTTTCCTGCCCCTGCCATATCAGTACTGTAGAAAATCTCGCTTCCTACCAATAGGTTGAATGGAAGATTTAAGCTATTTTTCATGAGCCTTTCAAGAGTAACTCCGGCAAATCCTCTTATTCCTGTTCCTTCACCAACAGACCCAACATGACCTTCAGCGAAAACAAAATCTGCTAATGTTAGGTTACCTCCAACCCCAACAAAACTAGGGTCAAACGCAACTCCTTCATGTTCACCAGAATAACTACCAAAGCCTAATGAAACTGTATAATCAAATGGTCCAAGTTTAAAGCCAAATGGAGTTGTAAGTACTATAGTACCACCAGTAGGGACTTCAGTAAAGGTTTCACCTTTTAACAAACCTACACTGGCAGCACCCCCTATGTTCCATCCAAGAGCTTCCCTTGCAACAACTTCTTCAGCTTCCTCTTCACCTTCTTCTCCAACAGTTGTTTCAGCGACGGCTTCCTCAACTTCAGGGTCATCGACCTCTAGTCCAAGTTCGGCAGCCATTTTTCTTTTTGCTTCTTCAGCAGCAGCGGCTGCAGCAGCATCCAATTCTGCTTCTTCAGCAGCTTTAGCTTCAGCAATCTTTCTTGCCTCTTCCTCTTCCTTTTTACGTTTTGCTTCCGAGCGAGCTTCTTTTGCAGCTTTTGCAGCAGCAGCTTCGATTGCAGCGGATGTAGCAGCAGCAGCTTCAGCAGCTGCCTTGTCAGCAGCTTCTTTTGCCTGACG